>Ga0265293_10000743_pt1 | contig 75105 bp, 55 predicted proteins | sample Munlanlewell138R_FD_192505 | JGI IMG/M metagenome (GOLD analysis project Ga0265293, IMG submission 192505) | Leachate microbial communities from a municipal landfill in Southern Ontario, Canada - Leachate well 138R | ecosystem: Engineered > Solid waste > Landfill > Unclassified | place: Canada... | reverse complement strand
AGGCTTAAATCCTTTTATAAAAAAATTCCATCGCTATCCGATGCTTGGAGGGTGTGCACCCTATTTTTCTTGAAGATATTATCTTGTATTTCAGTTACTTAACTCGAGTACAGCAAAAAGGGTGCGCTCCCTTTTTGCATAAAAGGGCGTAAACTATTAAAATCGAGTGAAATTCATTCGTGGATTGAAAGCATAAATTGCCGTTTTTAGGCCTGTATGCATGGGGAGGGGGAATGCATAATTCTCCCATACGCCTAGCGGCAGAAGACCAAGTTCGCATCATAAGTTGGGTATAAGCATTAGAAAAACCAATAGAGGGGGTATTGTTTATACCTCCATCATCCACGCGGCACTCTGCCTCTACTAAAATTCTACAGAAAATAAATAGTAAAAAAACAAACATGATATATAGCTTTTATGCATAGATTTAATAAATAGTAATTTTTCAAAGAACAGAACATTAAATAAACTGCTGCAAAAATACATTATTTTTCATTCAAAAAAACGAAAATATCTATTTTTTTTTAAATATTTTTTTGTCTTTTTATCAAAATGACTACGAATACATTGCAAATATTATTTTTTTTATTTTCCTACTTTACCCCTCTCAAGAGGATTTATTTTGCCGAATTTTTAGCATCAAATGAAGGCGAAAGATGACACAAAACATCCTCGACGGGTTTCGATTTCTTCCATAAAATTCGAAAAAAATCGTAATTCGTAATTGTTAATTCGTAATTGTTCTGTCTCGCGACTTTCCTCGTAATTTACTTTGGTGTAGTAAGTATCAATCCTATACAAAGGATGGCATATAATATATTGGGTATCCAGAGGGATAAAGCTACGGGTACTCCACCGAAAACGGCAAACACTTGGGTGATTTGCATAAGCAGGATAAACGAAAAGGAAATGGCTAAGCCGATTAATAAATGCAAGCCCATTCCCTGCCGGGATTTACGACTCGACACACACACACCGACTACCGTTAATATAATGGTAGAAAACGGAAAGGCAATTCTGCGATGTTTTTCGGCTTCATACACTTTAACCATATCAGAACCTTTTTCCTTTTCCTCTTCGATAAAGTTTCGGATTTCACGGTAGTTCATCAAATCGACTTGATTCTTTATCCATACAAAATCACTGGGGTATAGATTAAAGGTAGTATCCATCATGAGTCCGCTTTCGATGCTTTCGTCTAAGCCGGAAAAAGTTCGTTTTACATAGTTTGAGAGTTTCCATTTCGATTCGATCGAATCCCAGCTAATACTCTGAGCGGAAATTTTGTATTCCAGGCCTTTATTTCCATATTTCTCATACCAAAAATTATGTCCTTTATAATTCATATTATCCCAATAATGCACATAAGCATAGGTATTGAGAGCCAATTTAAAATGATTGTTGGCTTGTTTGGCCCGCACTTGTTTGGATACATATTTCTCCTTAAAAGCCATTAAATCTCTCGAAGTGGTTGGAATTAAGAAATTACTTAAATAGAAGGACAATATACCGATAATCACCGCCGAGATTATATAAGGCAGCAACAAACGATACAAACTCATACCGGCATTTAACATGGCCACTATCTCGGAATTGCCCGATAGTTTGGAGGTGAAAAATATTACGGCAATAAAGGTAAAGAGCGGGCTGAATAAGTTGACAAAATAAGGGATAAAATTAAAATAATAATCGGTGATTATTTCTTTTACAGGTGCTTTCCCATCTAAAAAATCTTGAATGTTTTCCGACACATCCACCACAATCACAATGAGAATAATTAAACTTATTGCGGTAAAAAAAGTAACTAAAAACTTCCTTATGATGTAAAAATCCAAGATTTTCATACTCGCTTACGCTTTATTGTTCTTTCTCACCGGATAGTTGTAGAAACGAAATCAGCGGATTGGCATAGATATCGATCAGGGTTTTCTTCATTTTCACAAAACTCACATCTTCAATATTAGCTTGTCGATGAATGTGTTTCATAAATTCTTTTTTTTCCGCTTCGGTGTACTTTTGTTGAAAACGATTGGTATTATGCTTAATATCGTATGCTATATAATTGTTTGGATATAATTTGTAATTAGTATACATTTGTTTGTCAATCAAATTAGCAATATATTGTATCTGTTCATTGCTGGAATTAAAGACGAGGGTTTCATCAAAAAACGCATCGATGGCTTGTCCGAATTGCATATGTACTTTTCCCTTATAGGAAAATATGCCGGTAGTAATGCTGCGATAATCTTCGTTATGCTCTTTGATGTAAATTTTATTTGCCTTTGTTAAAATCAACTCTCTGGCTTTCATGCGATCGCAAGGCTCGAATTCATAGGAAACGGTAACCGGAACAATATTCAATTGCTTTAGGCTTTGAAAAATATTTATTTTATTACTGGAATAGAGCATTTTCAATACTCCTTGCTGGGTCTTATCCAGGCCATCTTTGGTACGTCCGTTACGTTGAGCTATCCATACCGATATTTTATCTTTGCAAATGCTTTGTCGGATATATTCCGAGAGCAAGGTGGAATTAATCAACATGGTACGCGGGGTATTGGCTCGAATCACAGTAAACATATTATTTATTTTTGCAATATCGGTATATATGGGTGCCGACAACAGATTATCGCCTATGGCACTGCGTGTAGTGGGCAATCCGTTGTCGATTAAATGCAATTGTAATAAGGCTGAATCCAATAAGATGTCTCTGTGATTGGCGATGAAAAGATAAGATTTGTTTTTATCTAATTTTTCAAAGCCTCCATAGCTGAGTTCATCGATACTTCGTTGAACAAAGGTTTTAATCATAGGGGCAAAAATTTCTTCTTGCATCTCACGGCAGGTTTTTATTTTACGTATGCGTTTAACCGTTGCCGGCAAAGAAGCATCGCTGATAAAATTGGCCAAGGAATGAATAAATCCCTGATTCATTAACATTCGATTCACAGCATAGGGTAATTCTTGATCGTTGTAGGGCCGAATAGTTGAGAACGGATCTTTTTTCATATTATATAAAATATAAATTATACTTCTGATTTTGTTTTATATCATTCACTTTTTCAGAAAAAATAATGGTGGTGATGTCTTTTCCTATATATAATTTGGCCGCATGTTGAGCGATACATATCGAATAGTTTCCACTTAGAGGGAATACTTTCTTATCATCGCTGGGTTTGATTTGTAATTGTTTGTTGTTTATTTCTTTTTGCAAGACGACGATTTCGGCAAAGTAGGCATAGCCCAACATGGCATTGGCTTGCTCTATCTTTCCCTCACGCACTAACTTACGAATCGTTGTTGAATTTACCGCTTGCTCGCCCAACCATTGCTTTTCAATTTCAACAATTTGAAAACGATAGGTTTCGGAGAAAAATCTCAAGGTATCGATATTTCCTTCTCGGTTCTTGCCAAAATTATGGTTATAGCCGATTACCACTGTATGTATATTGATATTTCTGATGAGCAATTTTATAAAATCACTGTTGCTTTTTTGTGAGAAGGCTTTTGTAAACGAAAAAACCAATAAAATATCAATCCCTGCTTTTTCCAAGAGTGCATTTCTTTCGTCGGGTGTATTGATGAATTGAAAAGGATAATCGGGATCGACAACGGTACGCGGGTGTGGGGAAAAAGTAACCACCACCGAAGTGCCGTTTACCGCTTTGGCTATGGAGGTTACTTGCTGCAACAAGCGTTGATGAGCCGTATGCACCCCATCGAATGAACCAATAGCTACAACAGCATTTCTATAGAACACCAAAGATTCTATATTGTTTATAATTTGCATGATATTTCAATTATAAGGTATCGCTTACCTCATTAGCTTTAAACATTTCAACGATTTCATCGGGTGTTTTACCGAGATATTTCAAGGAGAGCTCCGCATCCTGTACCATGGGATGAGAGGGAAATTTTTTGATAAATTCTTTATAATAAAAAGCAGCAGCTCCCATATCGTACATGATTTCTTCATAGACAACGGCTTTGAAAAAATAAGTTTCAGGCAAATACACACTTTCGGGATGTTTTTGAATCAACAAGTCATAATATTTTAAAGCTAACTCTCCATTGGGCAACACCCGGCTTACATTGGCTGCACGAAATAAATACTCTTCGGTCAATGAATCTTCCGTAAAATTAGTTACATAGGTATCGTACAAACCTATCAATCGACTCATTTTGCCGGTATCGAGGTCCTCCTTAATGGCTGTTTCCAATTCAGTAATATCTTTTATTAGTTTTGTTTGCGAGGGTCCGCATGCTACAAAAACACTTATACATGCAACATATGCTACGAATAATCTCATTGTTTTCATAGTGATTTATTTTTTATTGGGTTTAATTTTATAAAAAGGGACTTTTTTTCCACATGCAATATCATTCAGTTTTCCTTTTAAGAGGGTCTTTTTTAAGTTCGACAATCTTTCCACAAATACTTTTCCCAAGGTATGATCGTATTCATGTTGGATCACCCTGGCCGCCAAACCCTCAAACACTTTCGTATGTTCTACAAAATGTTCATCTTGATATTTGATGCGGATTTTTGATTTCCGTACTACATTTTCATTGATTTCGGGAACGCTTAAACAACCTTCGTTAAACACTTTGTCTTCGCCGAAAAACTCCAGGATTTCAGCATTGATAAAGACAGCTTTAAAGGGTTCTTCGTCGAAATCTTCGTCGATGAGCGGACTGGTATCGACCACAAAAAGCTTGAGCGACAGATCTACTTGCGGCGCTGCCAATCCAAGACCATTTGCATGGTACATAGTCTCAAACATATTGGCTATCAACTCCTGCAACCCTTCGTAATTCTTTTCTACAGGCGAAGCTTCTTTTTTTAATATCGGATTTCCGTATACTGTTACCGGTAATATCATGATTATTCTGAATAATGCAATTTATAGGCTAAACTTTCCATATAGGATTGTAAAATGATAGTAGCACTGATGCGATCTATCAAGGCTTTGTTTTGTCTCGATTTTTTAGGCAAGCCCGTATCTATCATGGTTTGAAATGCCATTTTCGACGTGAAACGTTCGTCTACTCTGTGAATAGGAATAGCCGGATAAGTAGCCGCTAATTTTTTCACAAAAGGCTCAATATAGGTACTGGCTGAGGAGGATTTATTATTCATCTGTTTGGCAAGGCCAACAACGATAACATCTACTTTTTCTTGTTGCATGTATTGACTCAAAAAAGTAAATATATCTTTGGTTGCAACCGTACACAATGAATTGGCTATAATTCTCAATTCATCGGTAACAGCCAACCCGACGCGTTTTTGTCCATAATCGATGGCTAATATTCTTCCCATAACTCTTTTTTAAAGCTCGTTTGCAAAAATACAAAAATATTAGATGCTAAAAGAGAATTTATTGCTTATTTTTATTGACTTCCATCCAAACTCTACGTCTTAAGCTATGTATTTAGCAAAAACTATACAAGTAACTTAAGTCTTATAAATATAGAAACCCGTCAATCATCCGTCGGTTAAATAATCAACAATCTACAGATTTACTTTTCTTCAATCATCAAAGCTCTACCGAGCTGAGCACGGACAGTATTTGCCCTTGTGAAAGTAAGTGTAGGGACAAAAGAAAAAAGTATGGAGCATTTTCGTATAAAGTTGTATTTTATTGTAAAAATTATGTATTTTTGCGAAAAATTCAATATCACGTATATGAAGTATAGAGAAATATATACATTAGCCGTTTTTTGTTTCATCATATCGCTGTTTACCAGTAACATAATAGCACAACCCCAATCCAGCCGCAAGTCATTCGGTCCGACGTTTATTACCAGCCCTTCGTTTGTGAACGGCATACACCACGTAACTTATGATGGCAATAAAGTTCCCAGTTCGAGTATTTCGATTGTAGGACTTTCTCAATTTATGGGGTTTCAGTTTTCTCCCTATTTTATGTTAGGCTTGGGAGTAAGCTTTGATTATTGGACCAAACCGAAAAATGCTTTTGTGCCTATTTACTTAGATTTACGTTTTAACTTCATGGATCATAATATCTCACCTCACATGTATCTGAATCTGGGGTATGCCAGCCAGTGGAGCGTTGACTCTAAAACCTACTCAGCATATGGCATCAACAGCGATCGTTACGTATTGCACGGAGCAAAATCAGGCCTTATGTTCGAATCGGGAATAGGCGTAAAAGCCCATGCTTCTTATTCGAATGCCATTATTCTCACCTTTACCGCCAAAGTATTGGAATCGGCCATAAAGTATAATAATGGGGAATCTACTTCCGGAGGAACTCAGGCCAAATATTTGGCAAATACCTACGAAAACAATTGGTATGTATTTATCGGTGTTAAAGCAGGAATAGTCTTTTAATTAACAACTTAGGGCATAACAAACGATGGCTGTAGCCGCAGCTACATTCAAGGAATCGACAGCATGCGTGCTTTGTCGCTCGATACATATCCTTTCTTGAATATAAGCCGCCACTTCTTTCGAAATCCCATTTGATTCATTTCCGATTACAAGCGCACTGTAGGGATGAAATTGAACCTTACGCAAATCCTTTCCTTCTAAAAAAGTCCCATATACTTTATATTTTTCAGGCAGCTGTTTGATAGAGGCTATCAAATCGGTATAATACACATTCACACGGGTAAAAGAGCCCATACTCGCCTGTATACATTTCGGATTATACATTTCCACACATTGAAGAGAACATATCACACTGTGAATACCAAACCAATCGGCCGTACGGATGAGGGTGCCAAGGTTGCCGGCATCTTTGATATCGTCTAATAAAAGGCATTTCGGAGAGAGCGGCTCCAAGCGATTTTCTTTCATCTCGACCAATGCAAATACTTCGGGAGTGGTTTGCAAAGAGCTGATTTGTTCACACTCTTTTAAACTCACCTGCCTTATAGTTCGCTCAATCTGATTTTTATCGCTTTCTATCCAAGCTGCGGTAGCGTAAATATCTTTAATCACAAAATCACTCCCTACTACCTCTTCTACCGATTTAATCCCTTCAACAATAAACATATGATGCTCCCGTCGGTATTTTTTGTGCTGCAAAGAACGCAATACTTTTAATTCACTCTTGGACAACATAGGATATTATTTATAACTAAACACACTTCCACCAAAAAATTCGCGTAAGATAGACGAATGAGGAACGTCTTTCTCCGGTATTTCGACAAAATAACTTAAAAGTTTTTTCAAACGCATGGCTTCGGTATAGTCGTCCGATATTTCCATCACTTCGTTTAACAAAGGCATGGCAAAGGGTTTTAGAATGCTGAGTTCACAAAGTATGGCCGAATTAAACATAATGTCGGCTTCTTCCTGAAAGGGGAATATCCATTTCTCTTCGCCTTTTCGTACACTGTTCCAACGACACAGCGACTCTTGTGCGGAATAGCCTCGGTAGCGATAATCCCGTACAATGCGCCTGATTAATCGATTGTCGTTGGAATGGATCGGATTGTGTTTATCCATGGCTAAAGAGGTTAAAGCCGAAACAAAAACCTTAAATATCAGCTCGGAATCTACACTTTGACTCACCAATGGATTTAAACAATGTATGCCTTCAACCACCAATATGGAGTTGGGTTTCAAGTGCAAGGTATTGCCTTTCCATACTTTTTTCCCGAAATGAAAATCATAAGTAGGTATTTTTATTTCTTTTCCGGCGAACAAATCCGACACTTGTTCATGAAACAAATCCAAATCAATGGCATCGATATGTTCGAAGTCGTAGTTTCCCTCTTTGTCTTTGGGGGTAAACTCTCTTTCCACAAAATAATTGTCTAATGAAAGTTGCACGGGTTTAAATCCCAATACTCCCAATTGCACGGAAATACGTTTACAAATGGTTGTTTTTCCCGAAGACGAGGGTCCGCTCAACAATACCATTTTCACCTGATTGCGAGCGGCAATTTCGTCGGCAATGCGGGTTATTTTCTTCTCTTGCAGGGCTTCGGCTATCAGGAGGAGTTCTGTCGACTTGCCTTGTTTAACAGCATCGTTCAAAGCTCCGACATAGGGAACCTCCATGATGCGGTTCCATGTTTTATGTTCTTTGAAGATGGAAAAGAGCTTAGGCGACTCTCTCATTTTCATTAACTTGGATGGCTCATGTCGGGAAGGCATGCGCAATAATATTCCGGCTTCGTATTTTACCAAATCAAATACACATAAATACTTTGTCGAAGGAACCAAACAGCCGAAGAAATAATTCGGCATATCTTCCAAATAATACACAGAAGTATAAAAAATATTCCGATGTCGGAGCAATCGTTGTTTGTCTAACAATTTCTTTTCTTCATACAATGCGATGGCTTCTTTGGTTAGCATTTGTTTTCTGACAAAAGGAATATCGGCCGCCACCATTTCTTTCATGCGTTGCAGTATGTTTTGCACTACTGTTTCGTTGACTTCAAAATCGGGATTTTCGAATTCACAGTACTTACCCCCCACTATCGAATATTTGATAATGATATCTTGCTCGGGATAAATATCTTTAATGGCTTTATACAATAAGAAATACATGGAGCGTTCATAAACGGCATAGCCCGAGATATGTGAGGCATCGAAAAATGTGATTACCTTGCTTTTATATATCTCGTATTGCAAACTCTTTACTTCGTTGTTTACTTTTGCCGCCAAAATCGGATAAGGCAATTCTACCTGCAAATCGTCGGCGATATGGGCTAAACTTGTACCCATGGGATATACTTTACGTTGATTTTCTTTATTGGTACATACAATTTCAATCATAATATAAGATTTAAAACATTATATTTACTTCGGGTTCCAATTGAATTTTAAATTTTTGAAACACATCTTTTTGTATCTCTTTGGAGAATTCATAAATTTCTCGACCTCGGGCATTTTCATAGTTTACAATAACGAGGGCTTGATGAGGATAGACCCCTACATTATTGATTCTCTTTGCTTTCCATCCGGCCAACTCTATCAATTGTCCGGCGGCTAATTTCACCTGCCCCGTTTCCGTAGGGAAATGCACTAAATCGGGATAGGTTTGTATCAAGCGTTGAAAATGTACTTGTGTGACGAGTGGATTTTTAAAGAAACTGCCGGCGCTACCTAATTTTCTAACATCGGGTAATTTTTTTTTACGTAACTGCATAACGGCTTGTGTGATGTGACGAAGCGTAAGCACCGATTCCTTTACGGGCAACTCCTCTTGCAAGGCACGGTAGCTAAGATTGAAATGTTTCTCTTTCGATAACTTAAACACTACATGTGTTAGCAAGCATTGGTTTTTCAATTCATTTTTAAAGATAGAGTCACGGTACGAAAACTTACAATCTACATTGTTAAAAACAAAGGGTTTTCGATTCCGTATCCACACTCCTTCAACGGCATGCATCACATCTTTCAGCTCTGCACCATAGGCCCCGATATTTTGCACCGGACTGCTGCCTACTAAACCGGGGATGCCTATTAAATTTTCGACCCCATAATAGGCTCTCTCTATGCAAAATTCAACAAAATCGTCCCACAGCACACCAGAAGCTACCTTGAGGTATACTTCATGAACATTTTCTTGACAGACCTCTATGCCTTGGGTACGCAAGTGTAGGATGTTGCCATCGAAATCTTGCGTAAACAATACATTGCTACCTCCTCCGAGGATAAAAAATCTTGTATCGAAAATCTTATCTTCGAACAGATAAGGAAGTTCTTCTTCTTTATCAATACAAATGAACTGCTTGCAAGTAATATCAACACCAAAAGTGTTGTATTTTTTCAGGGAAACGTTTTTTTGAATGTGCATACCAATAAGGATAAAATAGGTGTAAGGTAATTGTTTATTACAAACGATACGGATGTTTTTTTATTGTTTATAGAGCAGGAATGAAAAACATCTAAAATTACTGTGCTGAGATAATGATTTACTTTTTAACGAAGTTTGACAAGGGTAATACCGTGTCCGCCCAATTCCAATCTTTCATCGTAGAAATCAACTACATATGTATGTTTAGCCAATATATTTCGGGTAATGTTTCGGAGGACTCCATTTCCTTTTCCGTGTAAAATTCTCACTTCGTGTATGCGAAGTAAAATGGCATCGTCGAGGTATGATTCCAAGGCCTGCGATGCTTCGTCGACATGCATACCGCGTAGGTCGAGTTGGAGGGAAAATTGCTTGGCTTTTTCTTCTATGCCTGTATGTAAGGAGGTATGTTCGTAAGAGGCTTTATGTTTCTGGCTACTTTGGGGAATATTTTTGGTTTTTGTTAGCTTGTCGAGGGTAGTTCTAAAATGGATGGCATTAAAAGAAACCACCACATCATCGCCTTGCAATGCGGTTACCTGTCCGACGGTTTGAGTTTCGTTAATAATTACATAATCATTTAGTTGAATAACATTTGGCCGACTTTCTTTTTCAGGCAATGGAAGTTTGACTTCGGGAGGTTTGATGGCAGCGGTTTTTTCTTTGTATTGTTTGATTTCTACTTTGAGTTGTTTCACAATTTCTTTGTCGGCTTTGCTTTCTTTGATTGTTCTCACAGTTTTCTCGATCAACTTATTGGCATTTTCGAGTATTTCTTTAGCTTCTAATTTGGCTTTTTTTAAGACTTCATATTTTTGAAGTCTCAGGGCTTGTTCAGAAGCTTGCTGCTTATCAATCAGTTCTTTCAGTTGTTCATCAACAGCTTGTAGCATACGCAGTTTATTTTCCAATTCCATCTGTTGACGTTCGGTTTTTTGCAATAAGCTTTCGTAATTAATTTGTGTTGTTCCGATTTTTGCTACGGCTTGATCGAGTATTTCTTTAGAGAATCCTATTTTACGTGCAATTTCAAAGGTAAACGAACTGCCCCACTTTCCTGTTTTCAACACAAACAAAGGATTCATAGCTTCTTCGTCGAACAGCATGGCTGCATTCTCGATTTCTTTGCTATGGGCAGCCATGGCTTTTAAATTGCCAAAATGCGTTGTCACCAATCCCTTTGCTTCGCTTTTAGACACATAAGTCAAAAAAGATTCGGCGATAGCTCCGCCATATTGAGGATCAGTACCGCTACCCAACTCATCCATTAAAAACAAGGTATGATTGTTGAGGTTTTGTATGATAGTTTGCATATTTTTTAAATGAGAGCTATAGGTACTTAAGTCATTTTCGATGGATTGTTCATCGCCCATATCTAAATAGATGTGATGAAAAATACCAAATTCCGATAATTCCGAGACCGGTACAGGCAATCCACATTGAAACATATACTGCAACAATGCCACTGTTTTTAAGCACACGGATTTTCCGCCGGCATTGGGTCCTGAGACAATCAAAATGCGATAATTCGTGCCAATTTCAATATCTAAGGGAACAACTTCTTTTCTCTCTTTTTGAAAGCTAAGGTATAAGAGTGGATGTTTGGCTTTTTTCCATCTTACAACAGGCTGTGTTACGATAATGGGTTTAACAGCTTGCAGTTCGAGTGCTAATTTGGCTTTTGCTCTGATAGCATCGAGCGTTGCAAGATAATTTGAAGCTTGTAAAATCATGGGGATATGTGGTCGTAAGTCGTTTGTAAAAACCGTTAAGATACGGATGATTTCTCTTTTTTCGAGGAGATATAAATCGCGTAAGGCATTGTTAGGTTCAAAAATCTCTTGAGGCTCGATAAAAACAGTTTGTCCGCTTGCCGATTCATCGTGTATAAAACCTTTGAGTCTACGTTTATAGGCAGCCGGTACAGGTATAACCAAACGACCGTCGCGTATGCTAATTTCGGCTGTAGACTCTACAATATTATCTTTTTTAGCCTGATGCATGATTTTGCGAACCTGTTTTTGTATGTCCACTTCCATACGATGCATCTTTTGACGGATGTTTTGCAATTCGGCTGAAGCATTATCTTTGATATGTCCCTTCTCGTCGATGATGCTTTCGATGGTTTGTATGAGCTTATTATCGACACTAATATTAGATGAAAGAGCTGTTAAACGAGGATACTTCTCTTCTTGTGCGTGTAGCCTAAAAAACAACAAACAAGCTTGTATGGTTTTTAATACAGTCCGTAGGTTAGGCATATTCTCTTGTTCGATGTAGGTGCCATCCGTTTGCAAACGAAGCAGTTCGCGTCGTAAGTTCAGATAATCTTGAGAGGGAAAAGAAGGCTCAAATAAAAGTATCTGGCGAAATTCTTCGGCCTCTTCTTGCCATCGGATAACTTCTTCCGTTTGGCATGAAAAAGCAATTTCATCTACTTTCTGTTGCCCCATCTCACTCAAGCAATTTTCCTTTAGCAAGAGACGAATGTGGTCGAAATCGATTTTTGTTTCAAAGTTTAAAGGATAAATCATTCCTCAAACACTGCTAATTTTCAATTATATGGTATATGTATATACAATAAAAGAGAAAGCAAATATCTTACTTTCTCTTTTTATTTTCATATCATGAATCACCTAAAACTTCTTTCCGCCTAATTTTTCGTCGGATACAGTTAATTTTCTTCTGCCTTTGGCTCTACGGGCGGCTAATACACGACGACCGTTGGCCGTTGACATTCTTTCTCTAAAGCCATGCTTGTTTTTTCTTTTTCTAACCGACGGGTTATATGTCATTTTCATATTGATACTGTTTTAAGATATTAAATATTCTCCTTTTAACTTCCCAATGCTGCTTGCTTTATCGTTTTTAAAAGGGACTGCAAAAGTACAATTTTTTTAATTATAAATCCTTGTTTTCGCACAAAAAGAATGATTTTTTTTGATCTTTCAAGATTTAAAAGCTAAGGTTTTGTTTTTTAATCAATTATTACATTTGCGCAAAATTTATCCTGACACCGAAGCCGGCTTCGATGGTTAAACTTGATATGCTACCGGAGAGCACGGGTTTATTAAGCACATGGTCGTAATAAGCTTTGAGCGAAACATTTTTTGTCAATAAATATTCTGCCAGAAAGTTGATGGAGAATATTTTTTGTCCGGCCGAAGGCTGGTTGATTTCTTCTTCGATTTTACGTAATACGGTTTTATTATCGCGGATAGAAACGTCTAAATTAAGGACTAAATCGCTTATGGATTGACGTTTTACACCCGAGAAATTATAGGTTATTTTTAAATCCTTGAAACGATAGCCAGTGCCCACGATGAATTCGTTGTTTGTTTGTTCCGATATTTGGAAACTGGAGGTACTCATGGTTACACTGCGTGATTTTCGCCATTCTGCTTTGAATTTGAAGCTATTTTTCATACTAAGATCCAAAGATATAACCGGCGACATACTTTCCATGATTGCAACTTGTCCGTATTCAATTTGAGGAATAAAATTACTCAAGGCATCGCGTATGGTCTGCAAATCGCCTTCTTCCGGATTATATTGTAGGTTAGTAGAATAACCCCCTATTTGATAGGTACACACATAGGCATGTGAGAGAGTAATGGATTCGAATATCTTATTCACTCCTGGAATTTTAGTAATCCCCCTATAGGTTATGTTCCAATTGGGCAAGGGTATTTGAAAGAAGGGAGAACGAACGTCGACTTCTTGCGTTGATTTGCCCATATAGGCTGCAATGAATGAATAAAGCAATACATCTTGATTTAATTGGCCATATCCATCTGGGAATGTACCATTTCCTTTGTCATAATTAGCTTGCCTTGTTTCTCTTTCAGCAGCCAATCGTTGGGCTACCGCTTGACGGTTTGCTTTAAAATTTTCAAAATTATAGCTGACATTCTCCGATTGTTTTTTCTCGAACAAAGTGTTTATGGCAATGGTCGTAATACTAAAGTTTCCGATTTGTTGGCGGGTATACTCTCCAAACACTCCGTTGCTATCGGCAGCAAAATAATATTGGTCGGTGGTGCTATTGCTGCGAGAGGCCGTTAGTTGGATGCGAAAATCATTTAAAGGTTGCAGGCTTGCCTGTATTTGTAAGGCTTTGTTGTTTCTCTGCATAAAAGGAATATTCAACAAGGGGCTTGTTGTCAGCCAATTATTTTGTGCTGCTTTGCTTACCATGTCTTTTTCTTGCTGACCGAACACAAAGAAAAAACCCGGCGCCATGGCTTTATCGGCAGTAACACCCATGACACGTGGGGCAAGCATAAAACCGGGCAAGGATGTTCCGTTATTTTCCGTATAAGAAAAACTTACTGTTTTTAGCATCATAGCGAATCGCAAGAAATTATCCAATACCTCTTTCCCGATATTTTTGGTTTGTTTTATTTCTTCTTCCTGATTAGGAATGGAATCATTGGCTTGTGCATTTTTGTTTGTCCGCAATGCTTGTTGCTCTTTTTTCCATTTTTCTTGTTTGGATTTAAGGATGGGTTTATCTTGCAAACTGCTTCCGAATGTTCCTTGGTTTACTTTTCGTAAATATTTTGATTTATTATAAATTGCAATAAAGCTTGCATTCACACTCAGTTGTTTTGTATTTGAATTTTCAATTTCATTGCCTAAGTAAGAAATGGCCGGTGGCGCCATCTCCCAAAAATAAGTAGCTGAGTAGCGTGCCGTACTACTTATAAAGCTAAATAAAGGAATCTTATTGATAGGAATTTGATAATTAACATTAAAGCTATGATTGTAGGCATTCATTTTGCCAAACTGCCCTATATTTCTCCATATGCTGTCTTTCTTGATTTTCGTATCTATCCTTCCTTGGGGTTCATCAATCAAGGCTTCGGCCGTGGCGGTAAAATCAAATTTCAAGGATTGAGTAATATCCCAGGCTATGTTATAATTTCGTGCCCATTCAAAGGCTTTTACATACATAGGCTCCGTAATAATCATCCCTTTACTTTTATTTCTTAATTTGCTTTCCTGGTAATAACGATACATTTCGGTATTGAAAGAAAAGGATTTAGGAAATAAGTAGAAATTGAAATCATAGAGCAATTGCAACCATTTTATGGAAGTAAGTTTTGTGAAATTGCCCAAGGGTTTGTAATTTTTCGGATTCCACCCGAAATTATACCCAAAACCACCGGTATGTGTATATAAATCATCAAATTCATAGTTTTCGTCTTGTATCATTTTTTCGGTATATGCGTAAGATACATCAAAGTTTTCGATATCCCATATTCGGTTTTTATCGGATTCTCCTTTGTTTTTACGCACATTTACCACACTGAAGTTTTGTCGTTTGATGATTGCCAACGATTGTTTTTTAATGGAATCGATTTCTTCTTTAGAGTTATAGGTTTTAATGTCCTCTTTTAATTTCACATCTGGATTGAGAGGATTGTATTCTGGTGTACTTACATTTCGAGAGAAGTCGTAATGGAAAGGGATGCTTACATTCCATTTTTCGGGCAGGAATTTTCCCAATTGCAGATTGGTAGCCACATCGACGGTAGTGATTTTTTCTTGCAGTCGACCGTATGTTGTTGATTCCAGCGCTCCGAATCCTGGTGTACTGATGCTAGCGGCTAAGGACAAATCGCCCAAATCGGCCAGATTTATCTTCATATTAGCACGTGCCGCCCAACCTCCATCTTCTTCAAAATTCCCAAGTCGCAGTTCATTTACCCAGATTTCTACGGACTTAGGCAACATATCATCAGGATCGTTTATGGATTTTTTCTTGGGATTACGAACACCCATCACGATAACATTCACATCGCTCAGGTTAGGACTTCCGAGTACACGTATGGTATTTTTCCCGTCATAAATCATATATGGCTCATTATAGGGGAATGAACCTCCATTTCTATTGGCAATATTGCGCTCTTGTTTGGCATCAATAAGTTTTTGTAGTTCGATGCTAATATTATTTTCGGAAGGCCAAATCAGGGCTGAATCGGTGACATACCAATCCGTCAAGGCCAAAGGGATTTCATATTCGTAATAATTCTCCGAAACATCAGATCCTAAACGGATAAAAAAAGTAATGTCGCCCTGTTGAAGCTCATCCTCCTGAAATACCTTTTCGGCATGAAGATAGAATCTCAAGGTTTTAAAACGACGAAAATCAAAATTAGTATTTTTATATACAGCCCGTGCATCTCCATCGATAAGATTGGTTACGCGCATGGTTAAGCTTTGTTCATTTAGCTGCTTAATGTTATTAGTTGGGGAGTAATATTCTTCGCGCGCAACCCCACCGGGCATACGATACGGAATGGGATCTCTTTGGAAATTTTCTTCCAAATTTAAGGTAGAAACGGTAAAATTCGTGTTATCGCCCGTAATTCCGATAGGGTAATCTCCACTCTGTTTTAAATCTTTGGAATACTGTCGCCAATCACCCCTGACCAATTCTAAGGTACCGAAACGGCATATGACTTTTTCGGAAAACCCTTTTAAAAAAATACGCATGAAGCGAATGGAAGAAAAATCGCTGATGTTTCCAATCACTTGGTCGGGATAACGGATAGGTATTTTAAATTGATACCATTTCACCGAAACCGTTTGTCCGTTTTCCAAACGAACACTGGGGTTTTCCATGATATCTTCAATATAGTTCTGACCGATTTTCATTTTATCGGGAGCTAAATCGATGACATATTGATAATATCTTTCGTCTTCGCTCAAGGTATTATCATTATTAATATCTTCCATATTAGGCACTGAAGATGATTGTGTAGCATATTTTTCAGGGCTATCGCCATCGGTAGGAGAATTTCCGTCGCTATTATTAAACAATTTATAGCGTTCAAGTATTTTCACATCCTCGTTATCAAAATCAGTTCCTCTAAAAAAATGAAAATTGTCGGCGGAGGGATCGTTGTAATAGTTTTGAAATGCTGCCGGAGAAAGAATTCCTTGTAAGGTTTGTAAATATTCATCAAAATATATACGCTCCAAAGAATCATATAATCCGTCATAGCCCACATCTTGGTATTTACGGGAGGGAACGTCATTATCGAAGGCCGATACTATTGACTGTACAGCAGGTACTCTACCCCAAATTGTGTAATCGACATCTTTATCACTCCCGTCGGGAGGCAAGCCGTGTTCAAAACTTTTACGACCATCGCGCAATATGTCTTCGGATATATCCCCTAAATTAATATACAGTTTTCCCCCTTGATGTGTGCTATTTTCATAGAAAGGATCCATCAGCCAGAATTCAATATATTCTATATTTGAACTTTCAAAGTCTGTATTATCCAATCTACGCATAATGCCTCCCCATCGTGTTTGTGGGTCTTTTAAACTTCCATCGGGATTCAATCCGGAAGAAATTCCTGGGAAACCCAATGCATCGTAATTATAAGGACCTCTTTCCGTAGGATAAAAGGCTAAGTTCAAAACCGACAGATAGGGGTCTTCGCTGGTATGGTCAATACTTTTATAAGGGAAGACTTCTTTGATTAATATCCGACGAGCATAGATGTCTGATTTATCATCGGCAGTAATATTGGAAGGTGTTGACATGCTGTTATTATGAAACAAAGGGTCGATGATATACCAAGCTAATTTTGCACGATTAAAGCCATACTGTAAGCCTGTACCCGGAGCTGCTTCAGGGAACATTCCTTTTTTAGTTTGATGCTGCGGTGTACTTGCCAAAAACCAAAAACCCGGGATGGTTAAATTAACGGTCGTCTTGGCGGACTCAAAGTCATCCACAAACAACTGAGCTTCGTCTCCTTTTCCTATTATACGTGAATGACCCGGAATGAATTGAGCAAATTCACCGTCAAATTCGATGCTCGAAGCTTGTTTGGTTTTATAGATAGGTAGATAATTGAGGGCTTTGGTAATAAAGCGCGCATCCTTTTGTAAGGACATGTTTAGTCCCCATATCGTATTGTTAATAGGCTCTTCGCCAAAATTTACTTTATACGTCTCAGTCCTTTCGCGTAGATTTAACAAAGTAGCTCCTAATAATATATCTTTGTTCAACGCATAATCGACATGCATGCCAAACATGGTCTTGCGCGTTCCCAAAGGGTTGTCGCTTTCGACCGAAATATTAATCGGCGTTCCAGAACTTAAATAGTTTTCATTTAAAATTCTAACCGTACCGGCATTATAATCGACCGAATAATCCGTTCCTTCGGTTAGCACAATGCCACCGGCTGTGACGGTTACAGAGCCTTGAGCAATATTCCAAACTCCCAAGGAGATATCATTTCCATAGGTCGATTTATAGCGTCCTTCTAAATAATATTTATTCTTTTCGGAATATTGTTGTGCTAATGTTTTGGTAAGCGTATAGAGTGAATCGAAAGCATATTTATCGGCAGCACCGGGACTTGATTTGAGTTTTTCGCGTAAATCTTTTCCAAAGGGTTCGACGGTAGGGAAGAATATTCTACCGTATTCGGATTGTACCGTCCCCCCGGTTGTAGCTGCACCGTCCATAAAATCAAACACTCCATCGGGGATATTATCTTGTTGATAGTTTAACCTGTCTAATCCCATCAAACGTATTAAAGGTATGCCTTTAAGCTCTTCTTCCACTTCGGTAAAATAGCCCATTCCTACTCCCCCTTCTTCGCCTTTATAAAGTACATTCAATCGAAAATCTTCGGGTGAGACTTGATATGCATTTAAGGAATAAACATTTTTCATCATTAATTTCCATAAAGGAATTTTGGTGTTATTGGCCGTACTTTTTAATAATTTTACAACGATACAGCCGGGAGTTTGCACTTCATTAGCAAATTGTCCTACCTGATACACATTAGGATCACCTATAACAGTATATTGAAAGGCTACCGCCAACACTTGATCGGCACTTAATTTTGAGGTCAAAGATATAAAGCCCAATTTACTATTGAACGTATATTCACTGGGACTCAGTAAGCGTGCGGATTCAAGTTTTTCGAAATCTATACCGGCAACCATTCCTTTTCCTTGTAAATAAGTGCTAACCGTATTAATATTCCTCAATTGGCTATAATCCATCCCATGCAATAAATCATTGACATTACTATCCGGATAATGATGTCCTGGAGGAGCTAAACGATGTATGATTTTATTATAGGGTTCGGGTTCCCCCAAATCGGAAAAGGCAATGATATTTCTATTTTCTTGTACCGCCGAACCAATGTTGGTACGCCATACTTCAATGCGGGTAATGGTTACTTTCGAATTGATTAAAGGCAAGGTACTCATCGCTTCCCCATACGTATCATAGAAGTATTGGGCTAAGAAAAAATGGCGATTATCTTCATAATCATCCGCTTTAAACTCAAACTCCGTCATTTCGGCACCGTTTTCGACGGTAATGGTGGTTTTATCCCCTTCTTGTTGAGACACAACAGTGGTTACGGTTGTTTTTCCGAATTGCATTTGTGTTTTTACACCGAAAAGGGTTTGAGAACCTTGTATCAAGGTACTGTTTAAAGGCAAAGTTACATCTCCGAATTCTAAAAGTTTTAAGATTTCATCTTCTTTACCTTCGTAGCCCAATTTAAATTTATTTTCAAAATCAAAAGAGGTTTCGGTGCTGTAATTCATATTATACTTGATCTTATCACCTATGCTTGCTTTTAAATTAACTTGTATGTTTGCATCAAAATCGAAACGAGTTTGTCGACGTTCGGTTACAGCCAAAGCCGTATTGTCATTTTTTGTATGAATGATGCCAAATTTTAATTCAACAGCACCGGAAGGCCTGATATCTATCAAATTGCTTCCGAAAATATGTTCAAAGGCCTCGTTAGGAACTCTAATTTGAGGGATAATCCCTTGCTGTGATTCGGAGTTAATCCCTACACCGGCACGCTGTCGCCAATATTGACGCATGGCTTTGTTGATATCGTAATCCATATATTCACGTATCGACATGCTCGACGAAGGGCCGTAATTCATATCGCCTATCTTCCGCTGAAAATTATAGGAATTGGTCAGAGGATCGTATTCAATATGTGTGGAAAAGTTCTTAGGATTTTTTAAATAAAAAGGACTGGAAGGATCTTGCTGCAAAGGATTATTCGAAAATTGAGGGACTACTTTCTTACCGGTATCATCGGGAAACACTTGAATTATGTTTCTTAAAATTGATCCTAAGGTCGTCGCTTCAGCTTTTGACACAAAGATGCATATTGTTATTAATAACAATAAAAAACGTACCCTGCCATGCCTATTTCTCCTTTTCACTATGATATTTAAGCCTTTATAACTTATAATATTTTCAACGATTGTTTAATTATTTCTTCCACTGACAAGCTCTGTGAAGAAGATTTCATAATTTTTTCAATGGCTTTTCCGGCAGCTTGTTTGGAAAAGCCTAAAAGCGTCAGTGCTGATAACGCTTCTTCTGCATAATTATTATTTAAAAGTGTTGTATCATTAATTTCAATATTAGTTTTTAACACTTTATCTTTTAATTCAATGATGATTCGTTGTGCTGTTTTTGCACCTATGCCTTTAATAGACTGCAAATAATTTACGCTACCGGAACTGATATAGGTGGCTAAATCTTGGGTATTATAGGCTGATAATATCATGCGAGCCGTATTAGCACCTACTCCCGATACTCCTATCAATAAACGAAATAATTGTCGCTCAGATACACTGTAAAAAGCATATAAAGTATGCGCATCATCTTTTATGGATAGGTGAGTATACAATTTGCAGTTTTGATTCAATTCGGGTAATTGAGAATAAGTATTTAACGAGATATGTAACATATAGCCAAGCCCCGAGCAATCGATAACGGCATAAGTTGGCGTTTTCTCTCTTAATATCCCTTGTACGTATGCTATCATAATTAATTATTTTCAACTATTAGTAACGTATTTTTTAAAAAAGAAATATGTTTGATTTTCGAATTTACAATAAACACCTCATTATCAAATTAATAAAATTTAATTTTCTTAGTATTAAAAATTAATTCCTTTTGGCTTTTAACATTCTACATTTTCCATGTAAATCTTTTTTTAGTGTAATGTTACAAAACCGATAATCTATGAGAAGTTGTTTCATTTCGTCAAAACAAGCTTCATTGATTTCAAAATATAATATACCTTTCTCTTGTAAATATATAGAAGCCCATTTAACAATAGATTGATAATAAAGTAACGGATTATCATCAGGGACATAAAGGGCGGAAGCAGGTTCATAGTCTAATACCTTTTTTGACATATATTTTTTTTCGGCATGACGTACGTAGGGCGGATTGCTAACGATGATGTCATAGTTGAGTGTGTTATCATAAAAATCAGGAGAAAGGATATCTTTTTGCACAAAATGCACCTTAGCGTTATGAAAATTTGCATTGGAACGAGCCAGTTGCAAGGTATTCTCGCTTATATCCAAAGCTATGACCTTAGCTTGAGGATTATGAACAGCCAAACTAATGGCTATACATCCGCTACCACAACCGATGTCCAATATGCTTCCGGAAAAATCGGGATTTTCATCCAATATCCAATATACCAACTCTTCTGTTTCCGGGCGCGGTATCAGTACATGTTGATTTACGTGGAATGTCAAGCCGCAAAAATACGCCTCGCCTGTTATATATTGTATCGGAGTATAAGCTTGCAAGGCGACCACCACCGACTTAAGTTGTTGAAATTGGGCTTGAGTTATCAGTGTATTCGGAGAAAGACTTATTTTCAATCTATCGTATCCGGTAAAAAATTCCAAAGCTCGATATGTTAAGACTTTAGCTTCGCGTTCTTCTTCCACTATCAACAAGGATTCGTAGACATAATTATATAATTCTCTTATTGTCAAAATTATAATTTTTGAATGAAAAGAATAAATAAAATATCAATAGGCTCTTGTTTTTATGCTTAGATAACGTATTTTTTGGAGTAAGATTGTTTGAAAAATAAAACTAATTATATTGCCCTTCAATAGCAAATTTAAACTCATTCTTAGGAATAATAGGCTGATTTTCTAAAACGCTCTTCCAATTCATCGACAATATCGACAGGATTTGTCAAGGGCATATTTTCCGAAAAAAGCTCATAACCTAAGAGTTCGGTTTTTTTTATCTTTTGCAACTTAGGCAACTTGCTTCGATTGGTTGTTTCGATATGATTTCCATTTGCATCAACGATAATAAGTTTAGGTAAAAATACTTTTTTTCGACCAATAAATGCATCCATAATTTTTACCCCTTTTTCAAATTCGTCATAAGTTGTTCTTCCTAAAGCTTCATAACGACACATTACTCTTTCATCCCAGGTATAGACATCGGCATGGCTTTCCGAAATTTTTTCATCTATGCTTGTTTGCAAGTTCATGGTATCATGACCCGAAGGCATCAATACAATTTTTCCACCTCCTCCTTCCACATTTGCCGCATAGCGTGGAATGGTAATTCCTGAAATCCAACCCTGTAATTGTCTCATATAAAGTTTACCTACTTGAATAGGTGTAATAAAGTGTACAATACCCTTTTCTTTATGACATTGCAATAAATAATAAGGATGCACTCCAATCCAAAACATGCGGCGAAAGGTTTCGGCTAAAGTCTTATAATAATCATTCACGTGATTAAGTAGAACCGTTTGGTTTCTTATCGTAAATCCATGATTACGGATACATTTAATCGCCCTAAATAAATCATATGTTATTTCTTGATAATGATTGATATGTGTCATAAAATACACATATTTCTCCATTCCTACGCTATATTTGTTCGCTGCTTCTTTAATTAAAAGCATCCATTCATCATCAATCATCATAGGCAGAACGACCGGAACCCGAGTAGCAATACGAATCACACGTAGATGTTGGATTTTACTCAATTCTTCCAATATATAACGAAGACGTTGCTTACTTATCATCAAGGCATCACCTCCTGTTACAAGGACTTCGTTTATATTACTGTTTTGAGCAATATAAAACAAGCCTTTATTGATTTCTGTTCGATTCACGTCGACGGTTCCATCCAAGGATTTGGCTCTTTGACAATGTACACAATAAGAAGCACAGGATGTATTTTCCGCCACAAAAAGCGCTACGCGATTAGGGTAACGTTGATAAACTGCGCCAAAACTGCGTGAAGCTTCATTCATGGCACCTTCTATCCCTGTATTGGGGAATAATAAATTTGCCGGGGTAGGAACACTCTGCCAAAAAATAGGGTCTAATCGTTTATATGCTTTCTCATCGGCTAACATTTTCGGATGAAAAGGATCTTCTTGCATGAGAGAAGCATAATAAGGAGTAATACGTAAAGCTTCTTTGCCTTCTTTACGTAAACAGTTCAACGTCCTTTCAATTTCTTTGACCTGATGAGCATTTAAACGTATAATTTCTTTTAATTGATCAACGCTACGTATAGAATTTTTCAACTGCCATTCCGGATTATTCCATTGTTTTTCCGTTACATTTTTCCATAATGCTATGTTTTTATAAGGTCGAGGATTATATAAAAACGATTTCTGTGTAGTCATGATGTAATTTTTTATAAATTTCCATATAGCCTTAATCTTGTGTGCAATAATTTACTATTTATCACAAAAAAATGTAAGACGTGCAAATTTACAAAAATTTTTTTTATTTCACTTATTAAGTGAGAATTTTTTACTTATAAAAGAAAAGACTTCGAAGGATAAGAAAGAAAAGCAAAAAAAGTCTCTCGTACGGGAGAGACTTTTATCGAACACTATGTAGATTATTTAAAATCTATTAATTCTACCTCAAATAATAAAGGACTGTAAGGAGGAATCATATCGCCGGCACCTCTTTCGCCATAAGCCAAATGTGAGGGTATGAGCAATAAAGCTTTACCTCCTTTTTGCATCAAAGCAATTCCTTCGTCCCAACCTTTAATCACCTGTCCTTCTCCTAATTGAAAAGCAAAAGGTTCTCTGCCTTGCGATGAGTCGAATACGGTACCATCCAGTAGCATTCCTTTATAATTAACCTTACACAATTGACCTTTTACCGGAGATTTGCCTTTTCCTTTTTTACTTTCCATATAATATAAACCCGATGCGCTGGGTAATACATTAATCTTATTATCCACCAAATATTGTTGTATTAATACTTTTTCTTCATCCATGAGCATTTGAATTTGTTTTGCTTTATATTCTGTAGAAGTAACAATATCTTTCAAGGTAATAGTAAACCAAAGCATGGTTTTATCATCTACGAAATAAGGTTGATTTCCATAGTTATAAGCATTAAAATACTTTTTAGCATTGATTATAAAAGAAGCAGAATCACCTTGATGCATCATCGATAATGCATCAAAAATATCGGCTTGAAATTTTGATGGCTGCATCATGACCGACATGATTTTGGGTGCTTGGATCAGAGAATCCTCAGCGTTACGTATTTCCATGTTAATGGTAACGATATCATCATTTTGAGGAACTCGAGCGTTTGTATTTTGTATAAAGAATTTATAATACAAACCCGATTCCGTTTTTTTATATCCTTTGTATTCGTTGCAGGAGAACAAGAACAAGGATAGGATAAAGAATACAACTGCTTTTGTACTATACTTTTTCATTTTTTTTAGATTTTATTATTTCACTGAAAGAATCTCAAGTTCAAATAACAATGGAGAAAAAGGAGGAATAGGACTTTGAGGATGTCCTGGACCGTAGCCAATTTTTGAAGGTATTAGCAAAGTAGCTTTCCCTTTTTCTTTCATTAATAACAATCCTTCGGTAAAACCTTTAATAAACATGCCTTCTTGCAATTTAAATTCCATAGGTTCTTTACCTTCTCCTATTGAGGAATCGAAAACTGTTCCATCTAATAATTTACCGGTATAATTAATCACAATGGTTTTTCCTGTATCGACCTTGGCACCTGTTCCGGCTTGTGTTTCGATAAAATACAACCCGCTCTCCAATGCTTGTTCTTTGATATTATTATCTTTAATATATTTTTCTATTGATTCGGTTTCTTCTTTTTCAAAATCCTGCATGGTTTTTATTTTATTTAATTTAATACGAAACTCCAACATGGTTTCAGGTAAAATAAAAGCCGGCAATTCTTGAATTCCCATCATATTGATAAAAAATGAATCGGCTTTCATGACAAACAAGGCTACATCTCCTTCATGCATTAAACCGTAGGCTTCATATAAATCGCCCGGATAAAAGGAAGGTCGCATGATATCATTGATTTCTCTTTCCTCGAATACTATAGAGTCATTATCGGTACGATAAGACAAAGACAAATAGAGAAAATCGTCGGGTTTGGGACTTAATGCATCTTTGTTCTCTACTTCAAATTTGTAGAGTAATCCGGATGCTGTTTGTTGATAATCTTTATATTTTTTTTCTTTACATGCGTTCGTTAAGATTACAAGACATACGATTGCTGCCGTTATTGAAATTAACTTTTTCATTTTAAATGAGTATTAATGATTGTTATTTATGAATATTTAGAATTTCTATCCTATAGATTAACGTTGCATATGGTGGAATGTTGTCCATTCCCAAAATACCATATGCCAAATGAGAAGGAATGATGGCTCTTGCTTTTTCATTCGGCTTCATTAATTGTAATAATTCGTGTAAGCCTGCAGGTTCATCGGATTGTTCAATGACAATTGTCTTGGTGCCATCACGTGTTGAATTGTATACTTCTTTACCATTGATAAGTGATATACTACATTTTATATCGACTTTATCGCCTTTTTTTAAAAGTTCACCTTCTTTTTCTTTTGTAATAAAATATAATAAACCCGTTCCCGTAGCATGCATTTTCCACGCATAACGTTTTAGTAATAATTCGATATCCTTAGCTTCGTCCCTAACGATAAGTTTATTAGCATTTAGAATTTTTTCATCCAAATTCTCAATTTGAGTTGCATTTGGGGCATTTTGTTCTGATTGACAGGAAGTAAAAATACCTGATAGCAGTAGAATAAAACTTAGGAAAATGAAAGGTTGTTTATTCATTTATTGTTGATTTTTACTTTCTTTCAAAGATTTTTCAAAATAAGACAAGGTTTCATCCATGGAGAGGAAAGAATCGGCCCCTGCCGCATTTTTATGTCCTCCTCCATTAAAATATTTTCTAGCATATTCGTTTACATTGAAATCATTCATAGAACGAAAGGAGATTTTTATTCTGTCGTCTCGTTCGATAAAAATGGCTGTAAAATCAATGTTTTTGATTGATAAACCATAGTTTACAAAACCTTCCGTATCACCATGTTTATAAGAAAACTTTTTCAGATCTTCTTTTGTTAAGTAAATATAGGAAGTAGCATACCTATGTAGAATACGTAATCGCTCTGACAAACAATATCCTAACAATCGCAATCTATCTTCTGAATAGGTATCATAAATTTTACGGTGAATAGCTTCCCCATCTATACCCATGGCTATTAAACGTCCGATTATACGATAAGTTGATGGATTATCGCATGCATAACTCAAAGAGCCTGTATCGGTTATTATCCCTACATAAAGACATTTGGCCATATCGCTCGTAATGATATCTTTCTCCCCTAATTTATAAATTAAAAAGTTATAGATCAATTCAGAAGTTGAAGATATGTTTTCCGAAACGGAATAATAGATATCGAAGATATCGGAAGGATCAACGTGGTGGTCGATAATTATTTTAATGGATTTTGTAGATTCCAATACTTGCTGTAATAATCCAACACGATTGGAGGCATTAAAATCGACACAAAAAATCACATCGGTATTCCTAATAATTTCCTGACAATAATCGAGTTTTTGAGTTGCTAATAAGATATTTTCTGATTGAGGCATCCATTGCAAAAATTCGGGAAAAGCGTTGGGGGAAATAACCCTTACGTGATGATTCTTTTGTTTTAAATACATCGACAATGCTAAAGCAGCTCCCAAAGCATCTCCATCCGGATTATAATGCACCAGTATAACTATATCCTTAGGCCTACGCAATAATTCTTTAATACGCAGAATATCCTGTCTTTTCAACACAAAGAAATTTTATTTTTCAATTCGAATACGAGCATCTACAGCAATAACTTGTTTTGAGGTTCCTAATAAAGGATTTAAATCCATTTCGGCAATTTCGGGAGCTGCCATTACCAATGCCGATACTTTAGCTATGGTTAAAGCAAAGATATCTTCATTCACTCCTTCTTGGCCTCTAACTCCTTGTATGATTTTATATCCTTTTAATTGTTTTATGAGGGATTTTGCTTCTTCTTTACAAACAGGAGTCAACGATGCTTTCACGTCTTTCAACACTTCCACAAAAATACCTCCCAGTCCAAATAATATTTGATGTCCGAAATTCTCTTCTTTTGATGCTCCAATATAGATTTCCGTACCGAATAACATAGGGTATATTTCTACGGCATACGTATCTTTAATATTTATCAGACGATTAAACTCTCGTCTTACGGTAGCTTCATTCATCACATTTAACACTACTCCTCCAACGTCGGATTTATGCAAAGGTCCTACTACTTTCATCACCAAAGGATATCCTACTTGATGGGCATAATCAACAGCAGCTTGTTCGGTAGTTACTTCCACTTCTTTTTTGCAATCAATTTTTGCGGCATCTAATAAAGCTCGCATATCTTTGAGCGACAAGTATCCGTTTTCTACATTATCAATCACTTGACGGATAGCTGTTATATCAACGTTTGGCATATTAGGAGTGAGTGATTGCGGTTTGGGGGTATTTATCACCTTTGCTAATGCGTTTCCAAACACACATTCTTCGGGAAAATTAATCCGATGTTTATTATGAATGAAATCGGCAATTTCATCTTTTACATTAATAATAGAAGGTAGGATGGGAAATATGGGTTTTTTGCATGTTTTCATTTTTTCATCTAACAACGCATACACATCCCAATTCTCAAATAAGCCGGGAGAACCAAAGATTACAGCCATCGCATCGATATGGTCGAAATCATTCTCGCAGGCATCGATGATATAACCTAACTGTTCGGCAGTGCCGGTGGCCAAAAAATCAATCGGGTTGGCAACGGAAGAACCCGGGAATAGTTTACTCAATAAAGTATCGGCCGCTTTTCCTTCAATAGGAGGCACTTCTAATCCATTATTTGAAAGCACATCGGTTAACATTACTGCCGGACCACCCGCATGAGTAATGATTGCTATGTTTTTACCTTTTACTTCGGGATGCATAAAAACAGCACTCACATTTATAAGTTCTTCGCGGTTGTTACAACGTACAATACCGGCTTTACGGAACAAAGCATCAACAGCTACATCCGAGGTTGCCAAGGCACCGGTATGAGAAGAAGCTGCACGACTTCCGGCAACAGAGCCTCCCGATTTAATAGCTGCAATTCTACAGCCTTTATTGATTAAGGAGGTGGCATGTTTCAATAGTTTTTGGGGTTGACCTACTTTTTCCATATAAAGCATAATAACCCGAGAACTTTTTTGTGGATCGAAGCTTGTATCTAAATGCGCCAACACATCTTCTATGCCTGTTTGTGCTGAGTTCCCTACAGCCCACACGCTATTAAAAGAAAGACCATTGGTTATACCTTGTTCTTTTATAAATACGGCTGTTGCACCTGAACCGGTAATAAAATCAATGCCTTTAGCACTTAATGGAGGAATAGGGGCATCAAAGGCTCCACAATAATTCGTATTTAGAAATCCTGTACAATTCGGACCTATTAAGGTGCCTTTTACTTCATTTATCGTATGTACAATCTGTTTTTCAAAAGCCGCTCCGGCTTCATTCTCTTCACTAAAACCGGCAGAAAGAATGATGAACCCTCTTGTTTCTTTTGTATGAGCTAATACTTCAACAGAGGAAGGACAATATTTTGCCGCAATGGCTAATATGGCACAATCGATAGCCGGTAAATCTTCCACTTTTTGAAAACATGGTACGCCTTGTACCTCCAATTCTTTAGGATTAACGGCATATACTTTACCTTTGAAGCTACTGGCTAATAAATTTTTCAACACTTTTCCTCCGGGTTTTTGAATATCGTTGGATGCTCCAACCACAACTATACTGTGAGGATTTAATAATTTTTGATGTATCATCTTATAATAATTTAGTTTATTAAAATATTAATGAACCAAAACAGATTTCATAATTAAAATGTTTTGAAATAAACTACTCTATAAATTAGAGTAAAAGAGTTAGTTTATGATGAAAACTATTCATCTCCACCACCACCTGCATTTTTTAATAATTCTTGAAATTCATCAAGGGTCATGGTCTGATATCCTTCAGGTATTAAAAACTCAGCAGAACTTACTTTTTTCTTCTTCACTTCAACTGCTTCATAAATCGTTTTTATTCCATTATTTTCGGTTTCTTGATATAAGGGGTAGCCTTTCAAACCGGGAATATCAAAATTGATTTTTTCGTCCAAACCAATTTTATCCGTCGTATAGACAAACATTTTATGTTGTTTGTCTTCTTCTATATTAGTTATGGTAATGTCATAACGTTTACACACAAAACCACATATTTCTTTTGTATCGCTTCCTTCGACTATATCATACGTTAAACCTTGTCGTTGTTCTTCGTTTTCGGCTTTTGAAATCACAACGGCCATTTTTTGTCCGGGAATATCAAATAAAAGGATTGTTTTACCTGAATCGCCCACGGTAATGACATGTCGGAAAGCTCCGCCTAAATCTTGGGTTACTTTGGTATTGTTTTCGAAAATTAAATAATTTACTTCCGTAGGAGCTTTTGCCAGGGCTTGAGGATCTAAATCTCCTTCGTATTTTATAGAGAATTTAACCGTGCCATTAAATGCTTTTTTCTTTTGTGCCATTAGGTTTGACATATTCATACAGCATATTGCAGCTATGAATATGATTATTATTCTTTTCATCTTTATGTTAATTTAATTAATATATATTTGAATTTATAAGTTGCAAAAGTAAACATTATTTCTTTTATACATACTTATTTTACATAAAATGCCTCATTCTTTTTTGTGCCAGGTGCCGAGAGAAGTCGCAAGTGGCAGTTTGGTCACGCTATCAGTTGTAGTATATCAAGTGTCAGTTTTTTATTTAAAATCGACTATTTGATTTTGCGAAACATCTTTCGCCAGCGAATTTTCCCTTCTCCCCAGTCTTTAAATTTGTCAAGGGACAGCCATACGAAAGCGGTTTTCCCTACCACATGATCTTCTGGTACAAAACCCCAAAAGCGAGAATCAAGGGAGTTATGACGATTGTCGCCCATCATCCAATAATAATTCATTTGGAAGGTGTAGGATGTTGATTCTTTTCCATTAATGAATATTTTTCCGTTGGCAATCTTTACCTCATTATTTTCATACACACTGATTATCCGTTCATAAAGTTTATAGGTTGAATCGTTGAGGATAACGCTAGTTCCTGCTTTTGGAATGATGATTGGCCCGAAATTATCTTTATTCCATCCATATCGTTTATCGTAAGGTAACACATCAGGGTCCCATTTTCCGACAGTATCAATCAAAGGAAGGATATAACTTATGTTTCTCAAAGTTTTTATTTGATTCAATTGATCTTGACTTAAACAAGCAAAATCTACTCCGGGGTTAGATTGAAAATCTTCTTCATTAATATGTAATTTCTTTCTGATATTTGGATGTAAACCTGCACCATTATTATATAACAAATAAGACAATTGCATATTTTCAGGCACATATGCCGGTTGATCATTAATATATAATACGGCATTTTTAATTTCCAATTTATCGCCGGCTATAGCCACACAGCGTTTGATATAATTCTCACGTTTATCTACAGGACGAGCAACCACATCGTATTCTTTCCAGACTACGTCTCTGCCTTTTCCAATATAATAATCGGTTCCGTATTTTCTAAACAAATCGTCGTATCTTTGCAAGTTATTTTCCGACATATAATATCTATATACATACTCACTTGGATTTTGGAAGGCTCTTTCCATGGTTCGTACTACACCGTAATAACTTTCATTTTGTCGTTGAAGGATAACAGTATCTCCATCCGGATAATTAAAGACAACCGCATCATTACGTTTAACAACGGTTCTTCCAGGAAACCGATAATAGGGCAGCTTAATCCATTCCACATAGGATTTTGTATATTTTGTTAATGGTAACGTATGATGAACAAAGGGAAAGGCTATAATTGTTTGAGGGATTTTTGGTCCATAAGCAGTTTTTGAAACGGCTAAATAATCGCCTACCATTAAAGTCCCCTCCATAGAAGAAGTTGGAATTTTATATAATTCAAACATAAAAGCACGAATAATATAAGCCGCTACTACTGCGTAAATGATAGCATCTATCCATTCCCGAGCTTTGGTCTTTTCTAATTTCTGCTCTTTGGTGTTTTTTATATATTCCGTTTTAATGACACCTATACGTGTTGAAGGCAATTCCTTGCGTTGATAATACTTTTCATTCCGGCTAAAGCCTACATAAGGGATGTAAACAAAAGAGAAAAAAGTTCCGGGTATAAGTGTTGCATAGGAAGTTTTCCCAAACATGCGAATGGTTTTCCATGTCATTAACATAAGCATAAATAAATTCAAATAGGGAATAACTATAAATACAAACCACCACATAGGGCGTTGCAACACTTTCAACCAAATATATATGTTATATATAGGAATTAATGCATGCCAAGATCTAAAGGATGCTTTTTTGAAAACGCCCATTAATCCAACAAATGTTCCTATAAAACAAATAATCGTATATATCACCAGAAATCCAACCGATATATTCATTCCTTTAATTTTAGATTAATAATATCTTTCATATTATACACTCCTTTTTTCCCTAATATCCATTCTGCGGCCATAACTGCGCCTACAGCAAAGGATTTTCGATGAAAGGATGTGTGTTTAATTTCAATTTCATCCATAACAGAAGTATAGGTTACGGTATGTGTTCCTATATTATCTTCTACACGTTGGGATTTTATAGACAATTCCGATTTTACATCATTAATTTCATTTATCCAAGTTTCTTTATGTGAAAGATATTTAATAATGTCGTTAGCCAAAACGATGGCGGTTCCGCTAGGCGAATCTTGTTTGGCTGTATGATGTGTTTCTTCAATGCTTACATCATATTGTTCGTATCCGTTCATTAGTTGAGCTAATACACGATTCAATTCGAAGAACAAATTAACTCCCAAACTGAAATTAGTAGCATAGAACAATGTTTGGTTCATTTCTTCACATTTTTGTTTAACCTCATCCAAGCGGTCATACCAAGCGGTCGTACCTACCACTACGGGTATATTATTTTCAAAACATTTATAGATATTATCCACAACAACATCTGGATTTGAAAAATCAATCGCTACCTCTGCTTGTAAAAAATCTTTAAAAAACTTCTTCCAATCTTCTTCGTCATCGATATAAGCAACTATTTCATAATTTTTTTCAAGGGCAATTTCTTCGATTTGCTCACCCATTTTTCCGTATCCAAGTATAGCTATTTTCATATTAAAAATTAAATTGAATCGTTAGACCATAAGGAGTTTGTATATGATTGAACGTATAAAGATCATTATTATTGCTAAACGGTATTACTCTTAACGACAAATCATTTGACATATCATAATGCATCAAATGAGCATCAACCGCTGCATCTACAATATTAAGAATATATACCAGCGTGATGGCAATGATTCCAAGTTCCATGTTACGTTGATATTGTTTTTGGTAAGCATGTATATTTTCAGTGCCTAAATGAGCTAAATCAGAATTCGGTGTGGATGCTATGCCTTTATTTGCTATATCAACGGATGGATTTAAGCGTAAACGATATTCTGTTCGATAAATAATATATTGTTTGTTATAGTGATAAATTAAAAACCCGCTGGCACCTAATCCAGCATAGACAATGGGTAATTTCCAATATTTACGATTGTATATTTGTCCTAAACCGGGCACTGCCGTTGAAAACCATGCGGCCATTTTTGGAGAATGAATTTTTTCAGCTTTTAATTTCGAGGATTTATTCTCATCCGATGTTTCTTTTTGAGATTTATGTAAAAGGGAATCAACATTTAACAATACCTCGGTAGAAATTGGCACACTTATGTTAGTGTCCTGCTGACAGAGTCCGCTTTGTATATAGACAAAAGCCATCAAAAATAAACATACTTTTCTCACAAAATCTATTGTTTTTGAATCAACGATAAGATTCTATTTAAATCGTCCTCTGATTTAAAATTTATAATCAAGCTTCCTTTTCCTTTGATATTATATTTTATATCGATTTTAGTATTTAAATTCACCGATAAGGATTGTTTCATCAATTGCATATGTTTAGGCAATATTCTTTTCGTTTGTTTTTCCGGTGATTGATTTTGAATCTTCCGGATTATATCTTCCACTTGTCTGACAGAAAGTTTTTCATCGACAATACGTTTCAATATTTTATCTTGAGCCAACTCATCTTCAATTACCACCAAGGCTCTAGCGTGTCCCATACTGATTTGCTTATTGCATACAGCAAGTTGAACATTGGTTCCTAATTTCAATAATCTCAAATAATTAGTAACAAGGGAACGGCTTTTAGCCACTTTTGAGGCTAAACTTTCTTGTGTTATATTAAACTCATCAATCAAACGTTGAAGAGACAAAGCAATTTCGATAGGATTGAGATCTTCGCGTTGAATATTTTCAATCAATGCCATTTCAATAAGTTGCAAATCGGTAGCTGTTCGAATATAAGCAGGTATTTGAATTAATCCGGCCATTTTAGCTGCTCTCACTCTACGCTCTCCGGATATGAGTTGATAGCTATCGTTATCAACTTCCCTTACGGTGATTGGTTGTATAATCCCATGTCGTCGAATAGATTCAGAAAGTTCAATCAAGCTTTGTTCTTCAAAATCGTTTCTTGGTTGCCAAGGATTGGTAACGATATTTTCAAGGGGGATGAAACTTATCTCCGAGGATTTTATTCTACTAGGAGAATTAGAGCTAACCACCGATTCATCGGGAGGAAGATTCCCTAATAAAGCACTTAAGCCTCTTCCTAAACCTTTTGATGACGCTTTACCTTCTGACATTTATTTTGTTTTTCTATTATTTTTGACTAATATTTCCCGTGCTAAGTTTAAATAATTCAACGCTCCTTTTGAGGAAGCATCATACATCAAAACCGGTTTTTGATGACTGGGGGCTTCACTTAAACGTACATTTCGATAAATAACCGTATTAAAAACTAAATTCTTAAAATGAGTACGAACATCCTGAAGTACTTGATTGCTTAATCGTAAGCGATTATCATACATAGTGAGCAAAATACCTTCAATATTTAAATTATTGTTTAAATTTGATTGTACAATTTTAATCGTATTTAACAATTTCCCTAATCCTTCCAAGGCAAAATACTCGCATTGAACTGGAATGATAACCGTATCGGAAGCAGTTAATGCATTCACCGTAATCAATCCCAAGGAAGGGGCACAGTCAATTAAAATAAATTCGTAATCATCTTTAATTGGCTCGATCACACGAAGCATCATTTTTTCTCTCTCTTGCAGATTAATCATTTCTAGTTCGGCTCCTACTAAATCTATATTTGCGGGAATCATATAAAGATTAGGCACATGGGTTGTAGTAATAGCATCCTCAATATTACATTCATTAAGCATGACTTCGTAAATGCTATTCGTAACGTTTTTAGGTTCTATACCAAGACCGGAGCTGGAATTTGCTTGTGGGTCGGCATCAATAAGTAATGTTTTATGTTCAAGTACTGCCAAGCTAGCCGCTAAATTTATTGCTGTAGTTGTCTTACCTACACCACCTTTCTGATTTGCAATTGCAATAATCTTTCCCATTTTTTTCTTTTAATTTAAACTGCAAAGATAAAGTTTTTATGTTATCTTTTCTTTATTAAATGTATCTTTTCTTTAAATTTAATGTATATCTATTTAAATAACTCGTCTAATAACACATCATTTACGTTGTTAGGAAATGTTACTTTCAAATCGGGGTATGCCTGCATGGCTCTTTGAATCGAAAACATTGAACCTTGATTCCTTGCCCAAGAACGACGGGCTATTCCATTATTAACATCCCAAAACAACATCATTTCCAATTTTTTATCTGTATCTTCTTTCCCATCTAATACCATGCCGAAGCCTCCATTTATTACTTCTCCCCATCCTACTCCTCCTCCATTATGGATACTTACCCAAGTGGCTCCTCTACATGCGTCGCCAATAACATTTTGCACAGCCATATCAGCAGTAAAAGCTGACCCATCATAAATGTTCGACGTTTCCCTGTAGGGAGAATCTGTTCCCGACACATCATGATGATCCCTTCCTAGTACGACCGGAGCCGATATTTTCCCTTGACGTATGGCTTGATTAAATGCTTTGGCAATTTTTATTCGACCCTCTGCATCTGCATACAAAATACGAGCTTGGGATCCTACTACTAATTCATTTTGTTTGGCTCCTTCTATCCATTGAATATTATCATACATCTGTTGTTGGATTTCAGATGGAGCTTGTTGTGCTATTTTCTGTAAAACTTGCATGGCAATATGATCGGTAATATCTAGATCTTGGGCCTTCGCTGAAGTACACACCCATCGGAAAGGTCCGAATCCGTAATCAAAACACATAGGGCCCATAATATCTTGTACGTATGAAGGATATTTAAATGTGCCGTCATTGTTCAACACATCACAATTAGCACGACTCGACTCTAATAAAAAAGCATTCCCGTAATCGAAAAAACACATGCCCTTTTTTGCTAATTTATTGATAGCTGTTACTTGACGGTTTAAACTTTCTTGAACTTTCATCTTAAACAATTCGGGGTTTTCGGCCATCATGATTTTCGATTCTTCGAAACTAAGCCCTGCCGGATAATACCCCCCCGACCAAGGATTATGCAATGAGGTTTGATCGGAACCTAAATCTACATTAATCTCGTTTTCGGCTAAATATTCCCACAAATCAACAACATTTCCCTGATAAGCAAAGGACTTTGCTATTTTTTTATTTCGAGCTAATGTTACCTTTTCTATCAACACATCCAAATCATCATATACTTCGTCAACCCATTTTTGCTCATACCGTTTTTGAGTGGCAGCAGGATTTATTTCGGCTGTTATGGAAACTACGCCGGCAATGTTTCCGGCTTTGGGTTGAGCACCTGACATGCCACCTAGACCGGCTGTAACAAAAAGTTTTCCTGCAACATCACCTCCTAATTTACGTGCTGCATTCAAGACTGTAATCGTTGTACCATGAACAATTCCTTGGGGACCTATATACATATAAGAGCCGGCTGTCATTTGTCCGTATTGAGTTACACCCAAGGCATTGAAACGTTCCCAATCATCTGGTTTCGAATAATTAGGTATCATCATACCATTGGTTACTACCACTCGTGGAGCATCTTTATGAGAGGGGAATAATCCCATGGGATGTCCACTATACATAACCAACGTTTGTTCGTCAGTCATGGTAGCTAAATACTGCATGCATAAAAGATACTGTGCCCAATTTTGAAAAACAGCTCCATTTCCACCATATGTAATCAACTCATGGGGATGCTGTGCCACTCTTTTATCTAAATTATTTTGAATCATATGCATAATAGCAGCCGCTTTTTTACTCTTTGCCGGATATTCCTCAATGGGACGAGCATACATTTCATAGGCAGGAATGAAACGATACATATAAATACGACCGTAATTTTCAAGCTCTTGTGCAAATTCTTTTGCTAAGACTGCATGAAATGAGGAATCAAAATAACGAAGTGCATTTCGTATAGCCAATCTTTTTTCTTTCTTATTCAGAATATCTTTTCTTTTTGGAGCGTGATTCACGCTAACATCGTAGTGATAGGCTTGCGGTAAAACCTTAGGAATGCCTTGCAAAATATCTTTTTGAAATGTTGTCATATAAAAATTAATTATAATACTTTATTGTTCTTATAATCTAAATTGCTTTATAACTGTATTTTATACTATATTCTTCGAGCAAAAACAAAAAGGCTCGTTGCATAAATAACGAGCCTTTTTTGTTTTTATTATTCGAAGAAATGTTAGTACATCCCACCGCCGGGCATTCCGCCTCCCATGGGCATTTCAGGTTTTTCTTCTTTAATTTCGGCTAAGACGCATTCTGTTGTAAGCAACATACCTGCTATAGAAGCTGCATTTTCCACGGCAATACGTGCCACTTTAGTAGGATCAATAACCCCCGATAACATCAAATCTTCATATTTTTCAGTTCTGGCATTGTATCCGAAGTTATCTTTTTCGCTTTTAACTTTATTGACCACAATAGAGCCTTCCAATCCGGCATTTTCAACTATCTGTCTTAAAGGTTCTTCTAAAGCGCGACGTACTATTTCTATACCGAAACGTTCATCATCATTATCCCCTTTAATAGTATCTAATGCCTTGATTGCACGTATGTATGCAACTCCACCACCAGGGAGTATACCTTCTTCTATGGCTGCACGAGTTGCATGTAAAGCATCGTCAAAACGATCTTTCTTTTCTTTCATTTCAACTTCTGAGGCAGCGCCTACGTAAATAACGGCAACACCACCGGCTAATTTAGCCAAACGTTCTTGCAATTTTTCGCGATCGTAATCTGAAGTCGTTTTTTCAATATGAGATTTAATTTGAGCAATACGAGCTTGAATATCTGCTTTTTCTCCTTTTCCACTTACAATGGTAGTATTTTCTTTATCGACCGTTATTTTTTCTGCATGTCCAAGCATATTTAAATCGGCATCTTCTAATTTAAATCCTTTTTCCTCGGATATAACAACACCTCCTGTTAAGATAGCAATATCCTCTAACATTTCTTTTCTTCTATCTCCAAATCCCGGTGCTTTCACGGCAACGATTTTCAAAGAACCCCTTAAACGATTTACCACTAAAGTGGCTAAAGCTTCGCTTTCAACATCCTCAGCAATTACCAATAAAGGTCTACCTGTTTGAATTACTTTTTCCAATATAGGAAGAAAATCTTTCATATTACTGATTTTCTTATCGTAAATTAAGATGTAGGGATCTTCGTATACGACTTCCATTTTTTCGGAATCGGTTACAAAATATGCAGAAATATATCCTCGATCGAATTGCATACCCTCTACAACCTTAACTTCGGTTTCTGTACCTTTTGCTTCTTCAATCGTGATGACTCCTTCTTTTTTTACTGTTTGCATAGCTTCGGTAATCATTTCACCAACGGTATGGTCATTATTAGCTGAGATAGTCGCCACTTGTTTTATTTTATCGGTATTTTCTCCAATTTCTTTGGATCTTTTTTTCAAATCATCCACTACAACAGCTACGGCTTTATCGATTCCTCTTTTTAAATCAATGGGATTTGCTCCTGCCGTTACATATTTAATACCATGATTGAAAATAATTTGCGCTAATACTGTAGCGGTAGTTGTTCCATCACCTGCTTGGTCGTTGGTTTTCGATGCTACTTCTTTCACCATTTGAGCACCCATATTTTCAACCACTTCTTTAAGTTCAATTTCTTTAGCTACTGTTACACCGTCTTTGGTAATTTGTGGTGCACCAAATTTCTTATCAATAATTACATTTCTACCTTTGGGACCTAGGGTTACTTTAACAGCATTTGATAATGCATCCACACCTTTTTTTAAACTTTCACGTGCTTCCCAGTTATATAAAATTTCTTTTGCCATATCTATGTTCCTTTCTTTATTTTATTTTATTTGTTAAATAATTGCAAATATATCTGATTCTTTCATGATCAGATAATCATTCCCATCAATATTAAGTTCTGTACCGGAATATTTACCGTAAAGCACTGTATCACCAACCTTCACTGTCATGGGTTCATCTTTTTTTCCGTTTCCAACAGCCACTACTGTTCCTTTTTGAGGTTTTTCTTTTGCTGTGTCAGGAATAATAATGCCTCCTGATGTTTTTTGCTCTGCAGGTGCAGGCTCAATCAATACTCTGTCTGCTAATGGTTTTACGTTAACTTTCATATTTATTTATCTTTTAAATTTTAATAATTAATTTTAAATTTTGCGATATCAGTAAGCTTACTATACGAAATGTATGCCAATTTTTTTAAATTTGGCAATGCATTCAAACAAAATATGAGATATATTATTGATTTATAATATATTTATTTCAATTTAGTTCATTCATCCTATTGGCATTTTTTAAAAAATATCAGACAAAATGGCAGCAAAAGTCTGACATACGGATTGATTTCATTATCCAATAAATATTGGATTGATAGTTTAATTTGATATTCCGTTTTATAAATTTACTTAATGTTAATGGCAATTTTGGGTTAATTTTTCAAAAATTATGAAATAGGACAAAATATATAAAATAATTATGTACTTTTGCATTCTGAATTAAAATAATATGAGAATGGGGTTATACCCTGTTGATTGTTTTTTTAATATTGAAAAAGAATATAATAACTTTGAGTTCATTTTAAATTAAATCGAATAACCAAAAAATATATTAAATAATGAAAAAAGTAGCGTATATAATTTTGAGTCTTACGGTTTGTATGTGTACTGTTTTAGTATCGAAAGCCGAAAACACAAATACTCCTACAAAGAAACAGAAAAACACTAAAAGTTTGACGATAAATCCCTGGGAAGAAATGGGTCCCGACAATATGGGTGGTCGTACAAACTGTATTTTAGTTGATAAAAATAATAGCACAAAAGTTTATGCCGGTTCAGCCGGAGGTGGTTTATGGGTATCGACAAGCAGTGGTGCTGTTTGGAAACAAATAACAAGTATACCTGAATTAGCCATATCATCCATTGTTCAAAGCAACGATGGGAGTGTTTTTGTGGGTACCGGCGAAGGGCTTAATCCTAACTTTGCCTATCCGGGTGTTTTATATCCCTTTGGCGTTTACAGTTCACATGCTTTGTTTGGCATGAAAGGTGCCGGGATTTATAAATCAGTAAATGACTCTTTTGTTCAATTAGCTGCTACGAAAGATTGGGAAGAAGTAAATGATTTAGCATACAATCCTAACAACAACACCTTGTATGCTGCTACCGATTACGGGTTACAAGTATCCACTGATAATGGAAATACATGGACTGTTGCTAAAACTTCAAGCAATCAAGAATTGAATTTAATTGGTGTTGATTTAGCAATCGGTTCGAATAACACCATCATTTATGTTCAAAGAAACAGAAGCACAGGCGAAGGTGTTGCTTATATTTCAGACGGAACAAGTACAACTAATTTCAAAGCCTTGGATTTACCCGAAAATGCTGGCAACATAGCCGTTGCCATTGCTCCTTCCGACCCAAATTACATATATGCATCCATTTCTAATAATAGAGGTGTATTTTTAGGTATCTACCAATCCACGAATAAAGGGGATACATTTCGTGTAATAGTTCCCGGTGGAAGTATATTAATCAATCCTTTTTTAAGCGCTACCGGCGACTACACCAACTGTATAGCCGTATTTCCAAATAATCCTAAAAGAATATTAGTGGGAGGTTATCCCTATTTATGGGAAGGACTTGAAATTACTGAAAATACATTTTTTTCTTTCAATTCAAAAATTTCTTTGAATGGAATACAATCTATTTATTTCAATCCATTAGACTCAAATACAATTTATGTTGGATGCAATATTGGTATTGCCAAAATTAAATATAGCGGGCTCAATTATACAAATGTTAACCTAATAAATAAAAACTACGCCACAACACAATACAATAGTGTTTCTTGCTCTAACGATGATAAAGTTTTAGGAGGAACACGCGAAAGCGGTGCTTTATATATTACGAAAGATGGTAATACAGAAAAAGCAGCTAAACAACTTACTTCGGGTTATGCATCACAAACAGCTTTATCCATGATTAATACAAATGCATTCTTTTATACATCGATGTATGGTACTACATACAGACAAGCTAGTCTTGTATCCGATCCCGAAGAAATTAAAGATTGGTTTGATCCGGAGTTAATGTTAGGAGGAACCAATAATGAACATACTAAATGGAGTTATCAAGCCTTAAAAAGCGCTACCCGTTCCAGTCAATTTTTATCTCCTATTTTGATGTGGGAAACGATTTACGATCCTTATTCTACTGATACTGTCGTATTTGTATCGGATAAGGACTATAAGGTCGGAGATGAAATATGTGTAAGAAGCCGCATCAACAATTATCCCATATGGCAATCCGCTCCACGTAACATCACTAAAGATGAAAAAATAAATTTTATTGATTATGTACAAAATCGTTTATTTGTCGGAGGTGGTGGTTTTGTATCCAATGGGTTAATTGGTGCTCCTGTATTCATGACGAAACAAGCTTTAAACTTTACCGCACCTCCTGAATGGTATAGAGTATTCTTCACAGGCGATACCACAGAACAAGTAACAAATATGTGCATTTCGGAAGACGGCAATCATCTTTTCATCACGACCTTTAGTACAAGTTCAACTTTACATAATATCTATAGAATTAGTGGCTTTTCTTTAGCAAGAGATTCTATGACTTTATCCTATGGAAGACCCACTACTTCGGGTACTGTCATGAACAATCCTAACTGTTTATTAGATGCAAAAAAAGTTTATTCTACCAATAGCTTCATAACATCCATAAGTCTAGATCCGAAAAATCCGGATGTATTAGTTATGACCTTAGGAGGTGATAATTTTGTCCCTCATATTTACGCTTCTACTAACGCTACATCTGACACCCTTCTTGATTTTGAATCCAATCCTAAAGAAGGAACCGGATTACCAAGTGGCAAAACCCCTATTTATACTGCTTTGGTGGAAATGAATAATTCCGACATTGTTTTTGTGGGAACGGAGAAAGGTATATATGTAACCGAAAACTTTTCATCCGTAAATCCCTTATGGGAACCTGCCAATGATGGCATAGGTGTTGCCATTCCTGTTTTTATGCTTAAACAACAAACAAAAAGCTACCCTGACACTTACGCACGTATTTACGGAGAAGACACAAATGACGTGACTATCATTGATTTCAAAGGGGTAAAAAACACGGGATACATATATGCTGCCACTCATGGTAGAGGTATTTTTAAAAACAGAACCTATCAAGTTGTTGGTATTGAACCTTATAAGCCCACTACAAAAACAAATTGTGTAAACATTTATCCGAATCCTACCAACGACAATGTTTCCGTGAAATTTGATTTGACAGAAAATGTTAGTAATGTAAAATTATCTATCTATAATATTACCGGCAAAAAAATACTTTCTATTGATTTAGGTTCACGCCTGAAAGGCAATCACACGGAAAAAATTAATTTAAATGCTTTGCCTAACGGTTTATACTTGGTACGCATTCAAGGAGGAGACCAAATTTTTAACGGTAAGATAGTTGTAACTAAATAATAATTAAGGTTAAATTTATATGAAAAAAATTGTTTTAAGTATAGTAGTAAGTACTATATATTGCTTTGCGTTTGCTCAAAATGTTGATATTGAAACCGCAAAACAAATAGCAAGCAATCACTTATCCATACAACAAATCAATCCGACTCAAAAAAGCCATACACTGAATATAGAGAATAGCTTTACAAAAACACAAAACGGAGATGTATTATATCATGTTTTCAATTTTCAAGAAGGTGGTTTTGTTATCGTGGCAGGTGATTATAGGCTACAACCTATAATAGCTTATTCATCTGAAAACAATATAAAATTAGAAAACAATCCTATCGTTGAAATGTGGTTGGAGGGATATTCTAATCACATTAGTAACATCAAACAAGCTCCCCTAATGGCTACAGAAACCCAAATGGAAAAATGGAATAATCTCATTAACAATAACATTCCGTTAAAAAAAAGCATGGGTAAAGTAGGTCCTCTTACTACAAGTGGATGGAATCAAGACAGATATTACAATGCCTATTGTCCGGAAGACATCAATGTAACAGGTGAAATAAGTGGCGAGTACGATGATCATGTCCCTAATGGTTGTGTGGCTGTTTCCATGTCTCAGATTATGTATTACCATCGTTATCCTGCCATTGGCAAAGGATCAAATTCCTACGTTTCCGCCTATGGCCGCTTAAGTGCCAATTTTGCATCTACAACCTATGATTATAATGCCATGTCGGATGTAGCTAACGGATATAGTGATGCTCTTGCACGCTTAATATTTCATTGTGGCGTTGCAATTGAAATGAATTATTCTCCTTCCGGTTCAGGTTCTCAAACATATAAAGCAAGAGATGCCCTTGTCGGATATTTCAATTATGCAAATACGGCAAAATTCGAAAAAAAGGAAGTTTATACAATATCTCAATGGCTTTCGAAAATTCAAACAAATATTTATAATCACCTTCCACTGATTTATGCCGGAAATAGAGAAGCAAGTACAGCCGGACATGCGTGGGTTTGCGACGGCTTTGAACCTATTGATGATACAACCGCTTATTTACACTTTAATTTAGGTTGGGGATCAAATGGAAACGGATGGTACCTTTCTACCCATATGGCAGGTTTTACTATTGGTGAAGAAGCTATTTTCGGACTTGCACCTTCCGTCATTCCTCCATCCTGTACTAATGATACCTTAACCGCAACATACGGTTCTTTCTATAGCGGACCACCGACACAAAATTACGATAACAATAGCAATTGCAGCTGGCTCATATCCACTCCTAATGCTACAAAAATCAACATTTCGGTACCCATTTTCAAAACCGAATTAGAACATGATATAGTTACCATTTATGCAGGCAATAGTAAATCAAGTCCTATTGTAGCAATATTATCTGGTGATACAGTCAATAAAAATACTATATTCCAAGTAAATGCATCGGAAGCATTCATTACTTTTATATCAAATGATAGTGTTACAGATCGTGGTTTTGTCATGACCTATACTACTGAATTATCAAAATCAAATTATTGCAACACTTATATTGATCCGGGTTCTGCATCTGTCATTAAAACAAGTTCGGGCACACTTACCAATGGAAGCGGTGAGGATAATTATGACAACAGCAATGCATGCTATTGGCGCATTGAACCCACTGATGCCACAGGTCTATGGATAGACGTTACCCGATTTGAACTTGCCGTAGGTGATGAATTAAGCATTTACGCACATTCCGGCAAAGTAATTCAAGCCATCAAACATACCGACCGTATTGCTCTCTATACCATTGATAACCCGCCAAGCGGCATATTAAATTCTCCAAATCATAGTAGACTATATATCAAATTCCGTACAGACAATGATAAAAATAATAAAGGATGGGAACTGAAATGGGGAACGGATGTTAGTATTTGTGATAATACTGCTGGAATTATCGCATTAAACACCTATCCAAACCCTTGCAAAGATATCTTACATATTTCTCTTGAGACAGACAATTCCATTCAAAGCTTAAACATACAATTGAAAGATATTACCGGAAAAACCATACACAATTATAATGATATCATTATAAATCACACACAATATAACCAACAAATACACCTTAACGATTTAGCTGAAGGTATTTATATTTTAAAAGTTACCACTAATAAAGGTACTGTAAATCGTAAAATTGTAGTTCAATAAGAAAAATATCTTATTCAATAAGAAAATAAAATGACACTTATGAGAAGTAAGTGTCATTTTTATTTTTATAACATGCAACTTGTAAGTTTGCTAATTTAGGCGAAAATATCATTATTTTGTAGCGAGGACGAGAGTTGAACTCGTGACCTCCGGGTTATGAATCCGACGCTCTAACCAACTGAGCTACCTCGCCATTTTTGAATTGCAAAGGTACAATTTTTTATAGTATGTATGTATATTTTTATAATATTTTTCTACTTTATTTTTCAAACATTTAGTATTATCGTAACATGATATAAATATAAATCTAAAAAAAAAATCGATGTTTCGTCTATGTTATATACATAATTAGTTAAAATCCTACGAAAAACCCCAACAATCCAATTGTAAGTGCCAAGATAAATTTAAGGCTTTTTATTCTTACAAAACTCATGGGTGATTCAGCTAAAAGCGGAATACCAGCATGTCCCTCTTGCATAATGGAATTAGCCAGTAAGATACTAAAAGGAATCATTCCTTCGACGAACAAAAAAATAAATATTAAATGAGGGCCTGATTGCGGAATAATTCCAATCAATATTGCAAGTGATAGTAAAATGATTTTTCCAAATGATTTATTGGCAAGTGATTCTAATGGTAAATAATGTAAAAGAAGATATATTAACATCAATACTACAAATGTCCATAGAAATATTTTAACAAAATGTTTTTTTATTACATGATTCCACATATGAACATCTACGAAGTGTTTATGTGATAGTAAAACTAACACTAACACTATGGTTGATATAAACAGAAAAATCACTTGTTCTGTGTTTAAATTAATTGTAGTGTAATTTTCATGTTCTATATGTTGGTTTGTAAGATTATTGTTATGTGTGTTTTCTATATGAAATATTGAGGTTCCATCTGTATGAGAATGTCCGATACGTTGTGTAGCTATGGCCACAATGAATAATAATACACACATCATAATAGAAGCTCTTCGCCAACCAAATTTATAGTGAGTTGATTTATGCGAATGTGTGAAATGACAATGCTCAGTATGTATTTCTAAATGATTGTTAGATAATGATTCATTAACTCTATTAAAGTATGATAGTTTATTTACTATCCAACCCGATATGATTGCAATAAGTAATAAAATTCCTGCCATACTAAGGGCTTTTAAGGGCATAAAAGAAAACATAAATAGAGCTTCATCTCCAAATGATGCTATCAAAGCAGCCAATAGTGCCCCAAATCCTATGACGCGATGTGTATACAAAGAAACTATGGCAAATCCACCTATACAACCTGGAATCAATCCAATAGTGGCGGATAATAAAACTTGCATCCATGGTTTTTGATGCATCAGTTGAAATAACTTTCCACTTGTTTTAACGTGAATAAACTCTATCAGCATCAGCATCATTAAAACCAAAAATGTGATACTGATAGTTTGTGAAAGCACATCTATAAGTGCGTGAATATTCATGGTTTACTTATTTTGAATAGACAATTCAAAATCGATTCTATTAATAAAAGAACGCCCAAGTGTTATTTCATCTGCATATTCTAACTCATCTCCAATAGATAAACCCCGGGCTATTGTCGTAATCTTAACGGCATTATTTATTTCTTTCATATGTTTATATACATAATATGCAGTCGTATCTCCCTCCGTAGTAGTAGGAAGGGCAATAATGATTTCACCGGCAATCCCATTTCTTACTTTTTCAAATAAAGATTCAAGATGTAAATCTCTTGTACCAACACCATTCATTGGCGATATTACACCTCCTAATATATGATAAACACCTTTATATACTTGTGTGTTTTCGAGTGCAATTACATCTCTTATATCCTGTACTACACAGATTTCAGTTTTATTTCTATTTGGATTTCTACATATTTCACATTCGTCTATATCAGATATATTATGACAATGCTTACAGAAAAATACGTCGTGTCGCATGCTTGAAAGCGCTTTTAATAAATTATCAACTTCTGTAAGCGGTTGATTGAGTAAATGCAATGCCAAACGAATAGCGGTACGCTTTCCTATTCCGGGCAATTTAGAAAGCTGGATTACTGCATTTTCTAATAATTTTGATGAAAACTCTTGCATAAAATATTTTCACATAAAATCTTCCTTATTAAGGTCGGAAAATTTTGTTTTTTTTAATAAAAAATATTGTATTATTATGATTCTCTTATATATTTTTGTTAAGTCCTTTGTCTGGTGAGTAATCTGTTTTCTTTTTTGATGCGTTTTTTTAATAGTCCAAATAAAGTCAACGTAAGCCTTAAAAACAGCTACAAAATCTTTCACACCGGTATCAAATAAAAAACGGCAAGCTGCCACCACATCTAAGAAAAAACGAAGTGTAAAAACCCGAAATAATTGATTCGTTGGCAGATTTTTATATAACATAATCAGATTATTTCTAAAATTATAAAAGGTTTTTTTGGGAGATCCCATAGCTAAGGTGCCACCCCCATAGTGATATACTACTGATTTTGGGAAACACATCACTTTATAGTTTGCACTTTTCACTCTCCAACAAAAATCTATTTCTTCCATATGAGTAAAAAAATCATCATCTAAGCCATTTAGTTGATGATATATTTGTTTTCGTACAAACATACAAGCTCCACTTGCCCAAAACACTTCCGCTATATCATCGTATTGATGATAATCTTTTTCCATAGTAGTAAATAAACGTCCACGACAAAAAGGATACCCAAGCATATCAATATAACCTCCGGATGCTCCGGCGTATTCAAATTCATCTTTATGGATAAAAGACAATAATTTCGATTGACAAACACCAACTTCCGGATGTTTATCCATAAATTCAACAATATCTTTATCCCAATCAGGAGTAACTTCTACATCTGAATTTAACAAACAATAATATTCGGCTTCAATGTGTTTAAGTCCTTCATTATATCCTTTGGCAAATCCTAAATTTTCTTTATTATGAATAATACTTATTTGAGGATAATTAGACCTTAGAAATTCATTGGAATCATCGGTAGAAGCGTTATCAATTACAAAGAGTCCGGTTTCAGTATTTGAATATGCTACTAATTTAGGAATAAATTGTTTTAAGAATTTAATTCCATTCCAATTTAGAATAACAACTGCTGTTTTAAGCATTAATAAGACGATTAAAGATTAATGTAAAGATACGGAAGAAGCAATTTTTTGCGCTATTTCTTTAAATTGTTTCTCTGTAAGTTTCAACTTTTTCTTTTTAAAATCAATATCATAAACATCATTAATAGGTACTAAATGAATGTGAGCATGTGGAACTTCCAGGCCAATAACTGCCATTCCAACTTTTTCGCACGGAAAATGTTTTTTTATGGCAATAGCCACTTGTTTGGCAAAAACAATAAATCCGGACAAAGACACATTATCCATATCAAATATATAATCGATTGGATTTTTTGGAACTACGAGTGTATGACCTTCCGCTAAGGGATTGATGTCTAAAAAGGAAAAATAATTTTCATCTTCAGCAACTTTGTAACAAGGTATTTCTCCATTAATTATTTTCGAAAAAATTGTTTCCATATTACAATCTATTTACGAGTTATTTCAAGTATTTCGAGTATGAGTTTACCTGCAGGAATTATAATTTCGACCGTATCGCCGACTTTTTTCCCTAATAAACCTTTGGCAATAGGTGAGGTAACCGAAATCTTCAAGGATTTAATATCCGATTCGGTTTCAGGCACAATAGTATAAATAATTTCTTTGTTTAAAGTTTTGTTTTTTACCTTTACGGATGAGAATAACAACACTTTAGAAACATCAACTTTTGATTCATCCAAAACTCGCGCATAATAGATTAACTCTTGAAGATTTTTAATTTTCAACTCCAAGAGTCCTTGTTGTTCTTTGGCAGCTTCATACTCGGCGTTTTCGGATAAGTCACCTTTATCTCTTGCTTCGGCAATTTGTTGAGATATTTGTTTACGTTCCACATACATTAAATGATCTAATTCTTCTTTTAATGCATTTAATCCTTCTTCTGTGTAATATTTAATCTTTCCCATATTTATGATAATTAAACAATAGAGACACTTAATAAGTATCTCTATTATATGTTTTCTATTATTATTAAGAATCCTTTACTACTATAAAAGGCCGTTTTAGTTTATAATATAATTCTAGCGCCAATTGAATGGCAGCCTTTCCACTGTTGTGTAAAACGATACGCATAATCAATAGCGATACGTGATTTTACTTCTTTACCCAGTGGAATTAGAATAGAAGTACCACATGATGGACCGGTATAAACGCTTGTATTAGCTTTCCACATATCGGGTTCTATCGTATAGCCTCCTCTTACTTGGAAAATGTTCATTAAACTATATTCTATTCCTAAAATAAATTGGTCTTTGGAATAGGCATTGGAAATAAATGAGCCTGCTAATGTAATGCGGTGATCTGAATTTTCTCTTGTTATTAATCCATAAGCTTTATTAGCTTTATTACCAAACAAAAAATCATACGATAATCCCAAGCTTAATAATGCAGGCATTTCATAGGATTGTGAGCGATTGGAGAATGTTTGCAATAAAGTTGAACCTTCGGCATAACCTCTAAAATCCAATCCATCTCCTTTATACGACATAGGTAAGCCAATGTTCTTTAGGGTAACACCTATTTGAAACTGATCTTGTTTTCCGGTTACATATTGAATTCCGGCATCAATAGCAAATCCCATGGCATTTATATCGGCGGTAGTTTCACTTATTAGTTTAACTGTAGCGCCGGCATGTATGGCATCTGAAAATGACTTTGCATAGGATAAACCCAAATTCATAAGCATGGGAGAAAATGTACCTACTCCACCTTCAGGATTTTCTACGGTAGTTCGTTGAATATCACCAACAGTCATTATGATTGCAGAAATACCTATATTACCTCTATCCTGACCCAACGACTGTACAATTCCTAAAGCGTTGATATTGGTTCCAGAGCCATAACAATACAACGTATTTGTATATCCAATTTCAGTTTTTCGAGTAAAAGCCATACCGGCAACGTTAGAAAAAGTAGCTTCTATCCCTTTGGTTGCAGCAACACCTACATTACCCCATCCATTACTGGCACCCCATGGGCTAATCAATAAATGTTGTGCTGCAGCCTGACCCGAACGATCTTTATTACCGGCCTTAGTTGTTTGCATTGCAAAGCATAAACTAACTAATAGGGTTATTGTTAATAATGATTTATATGTTCTTTTCATATTCATTATGTTTAATATTATTATAGTCATATTTAATTAAAAAGCATTAACGTCAGTAGGTCTTTGAATACCAAACCACTTCAACGTTTTGGTCTGTTTAGTTTTAGTATCAGTAATATGAATGAGATATACCCCACCGGCAACCGGAATATCAGCTTCATTTTTAAGATCCCATTCCACATAAGTTTCGACATTATCTTTCTTTAAGGTTCTAACCAATACGCCGTTTAAAGTATAAATACGAATGGTACAAGCTTTAGGTAAATTTATAAATTTAATACGTGTATCTAATTGATCTGCTTCATAAGCCGAACGTGCAAAATAGGGATTAGGAACTACGTTAATCATATCCATGGCTGATTTCACACTATCTACAACATCGCGCATAGTTTCCATGCTTTTGGTAGAGAATTTATACCAAGGCATATTTTTATTAACCGGATTCTCAACACCCGTTCCTAAAGATGACGACCACCTTTGATAAGGACGAGAAACTCTCAAACGTATGGTGACTTCATTTTCCAACCAATCAAAAGCATCGTTGTAAATAGGAATAGATGTCCACATAATATTTTTATATACCATAGCTTTATCTCTAATTCTAAGTGTTGGACTTGTACGTTTTTCTGATTGCAATAATAAATCATGTGCCCACTTTCCTTGATCATAGGCCGGACTTATAAAGGTTTCACTAGTTAATTGCGTTAATTTTGGATTAGATGCATTTGGAGTATATAAATCTTGATGTCCGAATACATAAATATAATGTTGTCCTCCAAATACATATCCTGAATTATATATGTTTCTGGTAGGATTAAATATCATGTCTGTTCCATTTTCTTTACTTAACCATGAATTCTCGCCATACATCATATTTAAACGTTCGCCAGTTTCAATACAGATTGCATATCCTGGAAACCAACCCATTCCGGTATCCGAGACTAAAGTTGCTTCGCTTTCATTACATCCGGGAGCTCCGGTAGGTATGCCGTTTTTATCAATAGAAGGCGATTTTCTTAAATTATGTCGCATGGCGTTCCCTATTGTCAATACGTTATCACCACAGATTTCAACAACTGGACATCTAGTCCATTTACTCTTATCGGGTGTAAGAACAACATCCACGCTATAAAGTTGAGTCATGGTAACAATATGCTGGGATTCTCCTATTCTTTCCACATCTTCTTTGTTAACATACGCCAGGTCTTCAATTTTTTCGTATCCAAATTGAGGCCCTTCATCATAACGTGATGCCATCGGATAAGGGGCCCACGTACGGTTGATAAATTTTTCAAAATTTTCTTCGCCGTCAAACCAACAATATACACCATTACTTACTTGAATACCCTTTTTTAATCTAAATGTGTCGCTAGCTAAAATAGGTTCATAATAGTCTTCTTTGCGTGCATTGGAATGATCCCATGAATATCCATCAGCATTACGCATAAAATAATCCTGGTCTTTCGTTTTTCCTGAGCGTATCCAGTTCAACGGACTCAATTCATCCACATCAGGTACTCCCGATAACCATCTGCGGGTGCTATCTTTAAACGTAATGGATGATGACAAGAAATCAACCGTGGATAGTAACCAATAATTTGCTTCTGTTTCTGCTAAGAAATCTTTATCCAAAAGTGTGAACTTTTGATTTACAATATTAATGGATAATCCTAAATCTAATAATAGTTGTTCGTTATTTTGAGAAATAGCTGTTTCAGAGAATATAGTATCTACAACATTTTCTTCGTTCGTATAAATCAACATCCAACGTGTACTGTCTTTAACAATAGAATCGTTATCAGGATTATAAAAACGCAAGATATAATCATATCCTTTTACTTTCAAAGGATCAACCACTTTAACAGTAATAGGCCCGTGATTGGCTTCAAACATTAAAGAATCAGCTTTTCCATTAAGCAATATTTCATCAATGGTTTTTTGCTTATACATCAATATGTTTCCACCGTTTCCTTGACCTTCAAATTGTGTAATGGGAGGTTGCATGCCATAAGATGCTTGTACTTGTGTTCCGTTTTCTTCCATCACATTTTTATGAGGAATAGCAGTGTAAACTTTAATATTTTTATTTCCTGCTAAATAAGGAACTTTTTGTCCGAATAAACCTTCCGGATTATCTGCGTTTGTAGAATATTCTGCAAAATTATTATAAGCATAAGCTATGGCTAAATAATAATATTTTTTATAATTCACTAAGGGTGCTCCGCTGTTGAATTGGTCACGGGTTAAAATAAATGAATGCTGTATTCCTTCATTGATTCCATTCACTTTTTCGACCGGTACCTCTGTTGATACAGTGGCATTATATTCGTAATTGATGATTTGCGACACATCGTTTTTTATATCACATTGATATACTAAAACAGCTTTGGTGATATCATTTATTTGATCGGCTGTTACAGTTGCATTAGCTAATTGGTAAATTTGATAACCTTCAAATCGATAATATCTATCATAAAACACCGTATCATTAAAAGTTTCAGCTGTTGTAATATGAATAAACGTATCTCTACAGTTTGTATAGTTTACGATGGATGAATCATTGGGATCCGGATAAATGGTATCGCATACTATTATCGAAAGCGTATCAGTAGAAGTGGTTACAGTTTGTTTAATACGGAAAGAAGGAATAGAATAATCTAATTCCATATAGTCTTCAGGTGTATTTGTATAATTGTTAGACCCTTGAGTATTCGTAATGAAACATATTAATCGATTATCCATTTCTTTGAATACCAAATCCGGAGCATCGGGACCTTCAATTACTTTGAAACAACTTTCGAATAAATTTTGACATTTATCATCGACAATTTTCAATAATTCAACCGAAGCCCAAGGTGATCCTGTAGCTCTTGCCCATGGAATACCTACGGTAATGTAATTTATGGCTCCTTTTTTAAGGGTAAAGGGTCCTGCTGATTGCATAAAACGTCTATCTTCGGGGGTGTTAAGTTCTTTATCTGTCCAATTAGCTACGTTTGGAACTACTCCTCCAGTACCCCAATTACAAGGATCGGTATCACCCGGGAACATAAAATCGCATTCCGGTCCTGTAGTTTTATGTCCATTACCTCCGTAACGCATTTTGGTATTATCTTTCCAAATACCTCTTAACATATTATAATATTCCCATGCTTTGGAAGGATCGGAAGTTGGATCGGATTGAGCAATATTGCTATGATATACAAATCGTCTCATCCCGAAACGTTCATTATCCACTATGCCATCGCCAAAATTTACTCCATTAATTGCTTCTGCTTTTACCAATATATAATCCGTAGTATAGTCTCCTTCTCCTGTTTTATCCCAGGTAAATTGACGTAAATTATCGTGAGCTGTAACAATTTCGCAACTTCCAAACATAGAAGGACCAAAAATACCATCTCCACTAAAGGATGGGTTATCATAGCCGTCAGGATCTAAATAAGGCCCTTGAAAGAAATCAACTCCGACAGCAGGAGGATTTTCTCCATAATGAGTAACCAAACCCGTACCATCCACATTGTATCCATTGTAACAATAACCTAATCCACGTTGAACGTCACAACCGATGTAGTCATCTTTTGCATATCCTAAGTCAGGGTCAACCCATTGACTAAAATAAGTTTCTGTTAATTCATAAGAAGAACGATTAATGATTTCATATGAATAGAAAGTCATATTATTGAGTTCGTCATTCGTAGCGAAAGCAAATGCTTGTCCTCTAATTTCCAATCCGATAGGAGATCCTTTTGTTTCTGTATGTGCAGCCCCTTTATCATTGAATACCCACCACAAGGTTTGATCACCTTTTAAGACTTGGTCGGCCATAATTCCACCGGTTGATATACCGTTTTTAGATTCAAAAGTTTGAGGCAATTCACCTTTAGCGGCTCTAGCTCTATTTTCATCAGTCCACGGACATAATTCGTTATCAAAATCATAATAGGGATAATCTCCTCTTTCGGGAGTATACACACCGTCGCCATCAGCATCATAAAAAGGAGCTAAATAATAACTGGGACCTGTATTATCACCGGTATAATTAAAAGGATGAGCGGGCCATTCGCGTATGGAGGTCGGCATTTGATAATCGGGGTCGGCATATTTATTTTTATGGTCTAAGGCTGTTTTTTTATGCATGATAAAATGTTTGTCGTAATAACTACAAACGGCTTGATCAATATCGGCAGTCTTTAAATTCAAAGGACCAGGCCAAAAATCATCGCCTTGTTGGCGGAATCGGATAGCAGCTAATTTTAATTGACCGGTAATATCCATACCTCCGATCCACAAAGCAGCCGCAAACATAGAACTGGCTTGTCCGCTTTTAGGCACAACATATCGTGCAATTTCTTTAAACCACATTGAACCACTTGTTTCAATATAGGCTCTAACATTATTAATGTTTAGCTCGCTTGAACTCGTAGCCGGAAGACATGTCGCGGCCTTTTGAGTAGGCGCATTCGTCTTTCTTATCGGATCTCCCTTAAAACGTTCTGCTTTTACTAACGGAAAAACTACTAGTAATGATGCTAACACAAACATTACTTTTGCATTTCTATTTATATTTTTCATTGTATTATATTTTCTTAATGTATTCATATTAAACACTAAATATCTTAATTAAAATTGATATGTAATTCCTAAAACAAATCTTCTGGGATATCCGATTCTTCCCGTTTCCATTACTATGGTATAATAATCAATAAATGATTGAGCACTTAACTGGCTATTAATAAAGTTTTGGAAATCTGCATCGGTCAAATATCCATCATCCAATGGATTACCGGTATAAGGATAAACACTGGTAATATTTTTGAAATTAAATATATTGTAAATATCTAAATAAACACTAAGTGTCGAGGGCATTTTCCTCGTTTTTTCTTTGTTTTTTGACGCTAGGACGAATACTCTTTGTATTTTAGCATCACAGGAGAAACTCCAAGGTAATCTCGAGCCATTGATAGACCCCAAAACGGTAGTGGTTCCTTGACCTGTAACAGATTGAACGGTGCTTGAACGAGTATAGGGGAGACCTGATAAAGCTTGAGCCGATAAATTAAGACTTGTATTTTCTAACCATCTAATTTCTTTTGCTTTTCCTGTTTTTTTATTTTCTCTCGTAGATTTAGGTCCTTCTCCATGTCCAAAACCGAAATTCAGGTTTGCATTGATAGCATGTCGACGATCGTAGCTAAGGTTATTAAGTGTACGTAAATTGGGTTGTCCGGAAGCAATGATTGCTATGTTGGAAGCAGCCGACGATCCGGTTCCTTTTGCAAATTGCAAGGTATAGTTCGTTTGAAATTGAACGAATTTTATTCTACGCATTTCTAATCTTATGTTAAAGCCTTGTGTAGTACCAAAGTCAATATTTGTATATGAGTAATAGGTAAATGGATACGCTTGAGCATAACGATACGCCTGAACATTATCGCGTTTTTCGCTATAATAAGCTGCTAATGTCAAAGCCATGTCTTTTCCTATGGCTTGTCTGAACCCAATTTCATAATCTATGCTTTGTGATGGTTTTAAACTGGTATTGCTTATAGTATTCCCTTCTTGTAAAAAGAAATAAGAAATAGGACTGGCCATTTGATATTGTCGTTGAGTGGTCACATTATAGTGAGCATAAAACACGGATTGATCAGAGACAGCAAAGGAGAATGATAATCGCGGAGATAAGGTTATACCACCATTGTCAAAGGTAGGAGTATAATCTTGAAATGCTCTCCAATTCACTTTTGTTTTATTGGATGGTCCAGGCATATCTTTTAAATAAGGGGTTAGAGCCGTTTCACCTACCGATTGAGCTATATCATTCGGGTCGGTAACGATATTTCCACTGGCATCATACCAAGTATTCCCGTTTCGGTAGGCGGTTACTTGCAATTCGTCGGCAGTAGGATCGATAACATACATCACATAATCATCCCCTATACTTCCGGGAACTGTATATCCTTCCACAAAAACATCATTTCTTTGTTTTACTTCTTTAACGGTGTATGCTTCTCTAAACAAATACATATCTTTAATAACAGGAGTGTTGGCATCAAATACATCCAGACGTAATCCTATATTAAACAATAAAGTTTTAATTGAAAATCTATCTTGCATATAAAAGGCCATATAAATAGGTTTAGAGGCTCCTATACTCGGGAGAATTTGACTGGAATCACCATTAAACCATTTTTTCATATCTTCCATAGTTAAAGGTTTATTTGTAGTTTTGGTCCCTAAATAATTATATCCGCTATAAGCCACATAATTATTCCCTTCGTTTAATAATTCTTCGGCTGAGAACATATCCAAAGAAAAAGTTTCGGGATCATAACTATCTATATCAATCCATTCATCATCGGCAGCTCCTAATTTAGTACGTAGACTTTTGTCGAAAGTACTTTGCGATTCATAATTGATAAGTTTATTATAATTAATCGTATCGACAAAAATCCCGTCAATATAAACACCCTTGGCTGTTGTTTCATCCAACTCTTCAATATGTGAATTGGCTTTTTGACGCATTAGAGTCCATAATGGTGTTGCACTTAATGAAAAAGATTGCGATATGGATTGTTCGAATTGATATCCTAATTCTACTGCATGATCTTTCACATCAAATGATAAATAAGCATTCAAACCTAATTGTTGTCCTTTACTTTTTGAATACTTATCATATCCAACTCCCGGAGCAGCAAACATGGAATAAGCACTGGTGGGATTTTCACCGTTTAATAATCCGTTGTATTGTTGAATCATTTCATCATAAATATCACGGTATCCATCTTTTCTCAATTGTTGATAGGCTAATTCCGTATAACGAGCCATGGCAGGATTTTTATCCGAAGCTATAAAAGTATCAACAGGATAATAATAATTTGTTAGGACATAGACATCTTCAAAAAAATGTCCATTAATGGTATCGCTACCTATGGTATAATTTTTCTTTTCGGAATGGACAAATTTTCCTATATAACCATAGTCGAAAATATTATCTCTATGAAATTTATTATAGGTAGAAGTGGTCGATAATTGATAATCGACTTGAATACGGTAGTAAGCATTTTGGAATATAGAACCTGTATCAGAGGTAAATCGTTGAGTAAAACGAATCATTCCCAATCCACCCAGACTTTCTGTTTCAGGATTATTGGCTGAATTAAATATGGAATTACCCAATGACCAAGATCTTCCTTTAGAATAGCTAAAACGACCGGACATGATTAAATCAATATTGGCAGGCGTTCTAATATCTAATTTTCCGGTTAATGTTCCTCCATAGCTTTCGCCATTTTGCACTCTTTTACTGATATCTAATTGATCTTTTGTTATATATGCTATTTCAGGATTCATGGCGGCTGAAGAATTTCCTGCCATAGCCGGACGTAATGGATTTTCTACAATCTTATCAATAAGGCTTTGCGGAGCTCTATATGTACCTCCTCTAATAATTGAACCCGGGCTATAGGAGCCAAGTCCGGCTATCATAAAACCAACACGTCCTCTTTCTTTTTTCTTTTTAGCAGGTTCAGCATCGCTTGCTTTTCGTTTTACTTGCAAGGGACCACTAATAACGACTTGCATACTGCCATTATTGTATCCGTCAATAGCACCCGTTGCATCGATTGAACCATGATATTCTCGTGCAGGTCCTTTGGTTTCTATTTCTATTACACTAGTAGCATTACCATAACGGGCAGGTATACCTCCTGCAATCAGAGAAACACTGGCAACGGCAGCGGCAGGAATTCCACCCGAACCACTCATCCTAACTCCGTCTTGATAAAATACGGTTTCACCCGGACGATTACCACGTACACTAATATCACTACCGGAACCAACAACACCACTCATCATACTTATCGCATTGGAAATTGATTTTCCCGGCAATTGAGACAATGACTCTCCGTCCATGACTTCTTCCGAACGTGTTTGGTCAAGCTCAATAATTGGCGGCTTGGCTATAATAACAACGCCCTCCAAATCTTGTGATCCACAATTTATGTTTACGTCTTGAAACTTTACTTGACTTCCTCTAAAATCAATTCCCGATATTTTTGTCTCTGTACATCCTACGTAGGTTACTTCCAAATCGAACTTACCTGTTGGAATAGGTTTTATGGTATAAGACCCATCATCTCCCGTTACGGCTCCCAATAATAATGTACCTTCTTGCATCAATTTCACCGTTGCATAAGCAACCGGTTTACCCTGTTCATCGGTTACTGTTCCCTTTAAAGTCGCATTCTGGGCATAGATATAATTTGAAATAAGCATAACTATTCCAAATACATAAAATATTTTTTTATACATATTTTTAATGTTTTTTATAGAAATATTAATATAAAACTTTCTCTCAAAATTTGAAGTTGTAAAAGTATAATATTTTTTAATAAGATTTCTTCCTTTTATCGACATTTTTAAGCCTAATTTAACTAATTCGCTAATTATCTGACTTTTATTTTATTTATCTTTTTATTTTTTTGCATCATATTTTTATATGTACTTTTATATCATTACTTTACACAATCGGATCTTCCTTTACTTTTGTACATGGTTTTACGAATGGCTCTTTTTTGTGCTTTTTCGCTTTTTTTCATCATCTTTTGTGTAGATTTACTTTGTTTTGCTCGATGTAATTTAACGGCTTTTTGATATTCTTTTTCAGCTTCTTTATTTTTTTTAGCTTGTTGAGCTTCTTGTTGTTCAATAACAACTTGCACCCCTGATTTACAAGCATTCAAACAATTCAGACTAAGGAATAGTAGGAAGCAACTTATCCATAGGTGACAATTCTTTTCTTTATTATACATTATTAATAATATATTCCTAATTTGAAATCGATTGCAAATATATATGAATTATTTAATTATATCGCTATTATTTTTCTTTTTTTTTATTATTTTCATTTAATATAAACTTACTTGTATTATCCGGTAATGCGGGAATGATTCTATGGTTAAACATTAATCATAAAAATATTCATACAAAAGAAAACAAATCCCTCATTTTCTGTTGCATAGACAAGGCATTTAAAACATAACTACATTTTAGCTAAAATCGTTCATTGTAAAGAGGAAAGAGGTCTTTTGGAGGATGTAGTAAATTAAGTCGAAAATGTTGCGCAAGAAATCAAACCTTGTTGCGCAACAAATAGAGACTCCTTGCGCATCTTTTCATTAATAATAGAAGAATATTACAGAGTAAACGTTCATATAAAACATTAATAATATGGAATGATTCGTGGCAATCTGTGAAAAAATTCCCAAATCGTAGCAGGAAAATCGCCGGTTGGGTATCATATACCATTTGACTATTTTTTATATTTTTGCAGAAAAAAACACAATGAAACATTTTACGTTAAAATTATTATTTTATTTTATGATTCCAATTTCACTTTCTGCTCAAGATGTTTACTATAACCCCCTATTATTACCTTGGAATACCCCTTTTCAAACACCCCCATTTCATGACATTAAGCCTGTTCATTACATGCCTGCAATCACATTTTCTATTGATGAAGCCAAGCAGGAAATTGATGCTATTGCCAATAGTACAGCAACTCCAACTTTCGAAAACACCATAGCTGCCCTTGACAAAGCCGGTGCCTCCTTGAATCGAATTTCAGGAGTTTTCTTTAATTTGTTAGAAGCCAATGCTTCAAAAGAATTGCAAGAGACTGCAAAAGAAATTATACCTATGATGACTGCTTATAGCAATTATGTCAGTTTGCATAAAAACCTTTTTCGTCGTATCAAATATGTGTACGAAAATCAAGATCAACATTTACTGACAACAGAACAACAAATGTTGTTAGAAAAAACGTATTTGAATTTTATCCGTTCCGGAGCAAACTTGGAAGAAGAGGATAGAAGAAAATACGAAACTTTAACCCAAGAATTATCCACCTTGAGTTTAACCTTTAAAGAAAATATACTAAAGGCCACCAATGCTTACTATTTACACATCATAAAAAAATCTGATTTAAAAGGTATTCCGCCTCAAGAACTGTCCGTTGCTGCTGAAAAAGCAAAAAATAAAAGCCTAAAGGGCTGGGTTTTTGATTTAAGTGCCCCCAGCTATATGGCATTTATGAAGTATGCAGAAAATGCTTCCTTGCGTGAAAAACTCTACACAGCGTATAACAGTCGGGCTTTCCATTCGAATGAAAATGACAACAGCGAAATTATTATTGATATTGTAAATAAGCGACTTGAATTAGCCAATTTATTAGGGTATCAAACATATGCCGATTATGTGTTAGAAACACGCATGGCTGAAAACAAAGATAGTGTGTGGAGTTTTCTAAACCGACTGACTGCCATTACCAAAATAGCGGCAGAGAAAGAATTAGATGAATTAAGTACATTTGCTAACACAAAACAAACCTTACAAGCTTGGGATTGGAATTTTTATGCCGACAAGTTAAAAAAAGAAAAATTTGATTTGGACGAGCAACTCATTAAACCTTACTTTGAATTGGAGAATGTAAAAAAAGGCATTTTTGAACTGGCGCAACGTTTATACGATATTCAATTCACTATCGACACTACTATTCCAGTATATCATGAAGATGTTCAAACATATCAAGTAAAAGACGCAAATGATCAATGCATTGCCATTCTTTATTTAGATTTCTATACCCGTGGAACGAAACGAAACGGAGCTTGGATGACTTCATTCAGAAAACAATACATCCATAATAATGAAAACATAATCCCTTTGATTTCATTGGTTCTCAACTATACTCCACCGAGTTCCTCTCAACCAACATTACTTACCTTCGATGAAATGAAAACTTTCTTACACGAATTCGGGCATGCTTTGCACGGTATGTTATCGAACATTCATTATCAATCCTTATCCGGCACATCCGTTCCTCGTGATTTTGTGGAACTCCCTTCCCAAATATTGGAAAATTGGGCTAATCAAAAAGAATTTTTATCCTTATTTGCTACTCACTATAAAACCGGAGAAATTATTCCCGACTCTTTCATTAAACAATTGACTCAAGCCAGTCAATTCCATTCGGGATATACTACCCTAAGACAACTTAATTATGGTGTGTTGGATATGACTTGGCATTCAATAACATCAAGCATTACCGAATCGGTTGACATCGTTGAATATAATGCTACACATAATACCACATTACTTCCACGTGTTGAATCTTGTAATATTAGCACGGCCTTCTCTCATATTTTTGCCGGAGGTTATGCTGCCGGTTATTATGGTTACAAATGGGCTGAAGTCTTAGATGCCGACGCTTTTGCTTTATTTGAAGAAACAGGTATCTATAACAAAGAAACTGCTCGTTCATTCAAAGAGCATATTCTATCAAAAGGAGGTAGCGATAAACCTATGAATTTATATATAAAGTTCCGAGGGAAAAAACCTACTGAAGAAGCTTTTCTAAAACGAAGTGGATTATATAATATTAAGTAATGCTAATCCTTCCAAAGAATAAATCTACCAAGTATTTCAATCATCAAACATAATTGTTTTTTTATCATAAACCATTGGTTAAGTGAACGTTTAACTCGAAACACACGATGAGTTTTTATAGTTTCTAAAAAAAGTTCCTAAAAAAGAAACAAGCATTCCGCATTGTTTATCATATTATATACGAAAAAGTATTATTTTTGCAAATCATTTAAAGATTTGATGTCTTATGTTGAAAGAACAAAAGATTTGTTTCACATCATTCAAACAATTTCGGATAGAAAGCATAGATGCTTCTATTAAATCACAGCATCTTAATTTATTACATTCATTTAGTAGTTGAATCGCCAAACAAATCTATTCTTGGACATTTACATTCATTTAAATAACAGATTAAAATCTATTTTGATAAAAAATAAGACAAAAATTGTATGATATGGTCGTTTTTTAAAGGTATTCTCATAGGACTTCCCTTTGTTTTCGTAATAGGACCAGCCTTATTCTCCATCCTACAAACAAGTATAAGTAAAGGTTTTTATTCTGGCATGCAGTTAGCTATAGGCATTTCCTTGAGTGATATGCTGATCATGTTTTTATGCTATTTTGGATTAATCCAATATTTTGAAAATGATAATTTCCAGATAGCATTGGGAATTGGGGGAAGTGTTATTATGGTTATTTACGGTATATATATGTTTAATAAGCGTACCGGGCAACAACCTATCAACAAAGAAATAAAACTAAAAATAAATTGGTTTGGTGTTTTTACTGAAATCATCAAAGGTTTTTTCTTAAATATCATGAATCCATTTCTTTGGATACTTTGGTTATCCATCGTTTCATCAGGGACAACCAGAAATAGCCCCCCTGAAGCTATTAGTTTCATGTTAGGCATTGTCTCCATGATTTTCACAACAGATTTACTTAAATCATTTTTTGCCAATAAAATTAAAACCATTTTATCATCGAATGTAATCATTATCATCAATAAAGTAGCCGGAATTTTATTGTTCTTATGTGCCATTTTTTTGATGATAAAAACTCTTCTAGAATTTAACCTAATACCTTAAGTTTACTATTTACGTAAACGCTATTCCACTTTCACGGCCCTTAACATTTCTCTTTTTCCACAAGCTCCCTGCAAGCGTTCCACCTTAAATCCACATGCTTGCAACCTTCTTCTGAGTATTCCCTTAGCGGAATAGGTACATAATACACCTCCATTTTTCATCGAAGCATAAAGTGAGGTAAAAATCTCGTCTGTCCATAACTCATTTTGTACATCCGGTGCGAAGGCATCAAAATAAACTAAATCGAACAAATCTTTTTCTAATTCATAGTTTTCAAATAATACTTTTACTTTTTTTAAAGCAAAATTATGTCTAAGGGGATAAAAAGTCTCATCCCAAGGCAAATGATGGATTTTCATTATATTTTCTACATGAATATCGGATATTATTTTATCGTAATTGAGCTTTTGAATTTCTTGCTCTTGCAATGGATAGGCTTCAATAGCCGTATAAAAAACCGATGTATCATCAGGCGAAAAAGCTTCCGTAAGTAATAGATTCAATCCGGTACCAAAACCCATTTCCAGGATGTGTAAAGAGGTATGCAAAGGGAGTATTGCAAGCAATCCTGCACGTATATACACATGCAATGCTTCTTCAACAGCACCGTTTATACTGTGATAACATTCATGGAGAGCCGGAACATAAAAGGTATATGAACCATCTTTGGTAAGACATAGTTCTCGTTCCATACTCCTAAAAGACCTACTCTATTCCGGCAAAGTATTTCATGAATTGGATACGTAAATAAGCCTCCGGATTTTCCACATTTTCATAATTCATTTTCCCTTTAAAATCGGGAATAGCATTAAATTGATGTTTCAACATCCATGCCTTTACTTCATCAAGCATCGTTTTAATATGGTCCAATCCCTTATTATATAGAACTGTTGCCACTTGTACAGTATCAGCACCGGCAAGAAGTTGTTTTATAATATCCTTTCCACTAACAACGCCGGAAGTAGCACTTAAACTACAATCTACATGACTACTCATAATTGAAATCCAACGTAATACAGTTTGAAATCCTATCCCCTCTTTGTCTATTCCCGCACTGATAATTTTCATTTGGTCAATATCAATATCCGATTCATAAAAGCGATTAAACAAAACCAAGGCATCGGCTCCGGCATAATGAAAAGTTTGTAGTGTTTTTACGAGAGATGAAAAGTATAGACTCGTTTTAACAGCCAATGGTATGTTGATATTTTCTTTCACATGATTTATAATGCGAAGATACTTATCTTCATAATCTTTAGAAGTCTTGGAAAAATCGACCGGTAAAATAGAAATATTTAATTCCAAGGCATCGGCTCCGGCATCTTGCATACGTTTAGCATAATTCACCCAATCACCGTCCGAGACACAATTAATGCTAGCAATAACAGGTATATCAACTATTTTCTTTACTTGTGAAATAAAATTTGTATATTTCTCATAAGAAGCTATTTCGGTATAATTTTTTATATATCCGAGCGCATCGGGATGAACATATTCGCTTTCTAATTCCTGTAAAGACCGGGTAGTTTCGGCGATAATCTGTTCTTCGAAAATAGATTTCATTATCACAGCTCCGGCTCCATAATCTTGCATCTTTCTTATCTTTTCCAACGAATATGTTAATCCGCAACTACCGATAATAAGAGGCGATTTTAATTTTAAGCCCATATATGTACAGGATAAATCCAACGCTTGATTTTTCATAAGGCAATCAATTTTAATTATTAATTATAAAAGAAAACTCACATCCGAACCGGGTTCATATTCTATGGCTTCTTTATTGTATTCAAAAACGACCATTTTTTTGCCCCCTTTCAATTGCATTTTATTACCCATAATCCAAAGTGATGTGGCTTCTCGTAATCCAACAACCTTCATATTTTGATTCACAGCTAAATATTCATTGAGCCGATCCTGGCGAGTTTCTCCTCCATGTTTTATCATTTTATCGATTTCGGGATGAGGATCCAAGTAATGGGGGTTGATTTGAAATGGAACTAAATTTAAGGCTTTAAAACTCTCGGGTTGAACTATGGGCATATCGTTAGTAGTACATAAAGTAGGACAGGCAATATTTGATCCTGCACTCCAGCCTATATAAGGTATGCCATTTTTAACTTGCTCTTGTATAACATGTATTAGTTTATACTTATGCAATTCTGCCACTAAATGGAATGTATTCCCCCCTCCCACTATAATGCAACCGGCATTTTTAATCGCTTCTGCCTTTTTCTCAAATGCATGCAAAGAGTGAAAATTAATATATCCCAATTTCTCAAAAACAGCTTTCACACGACTTTCGTATGCATCATAACTATATGGATATGCTTTACCACCAATATTCACTCCCGCAAACGGAATAAAAACAATATTTGTTTTGGCCGTGAGAAATGTTTTTTCACAAAAATATTCTATCTGATTCATAGCCCATGCTAAATAGGACTCACCATAATTAGTCGAATTACTGATTAATAAAAGATTCATAACTTAATATTTTAATGACACACTCTTTTTCATATTATTACATAAAAGGAAACAGTCAATTTTATTTACTCAAAATAATAACAATGCAAAAGTAATAAAAATTTTGCTTATCTAAAAAAAGAAAAACATACATCCGTTAAATATTAATAATTATTTTTTTTATTTATAGTAAAACCCACTATTGTTTGATAAAAGTCAACGGATTCTGAGTGTAACGGAACGAAGCAAAGAATCAATGGCTAATAGTGTAATTTATATTCGAGAATGATGATTTCAATAGAGATCATTTATGAGAGTATATTTGAAATCATTTTACTTAAATCGCAGGTCTATTGGGATTCATTTTAAATCTATTGGAATAGATTTTAGCGCTATAAGAATAGATTTTTCATGAGAGTAGTATAGAGAAAAGCGGCATGAAGCACAGAGAATTTCTAAAAGCAGGATGAAAAAAAATCGGTATAAGGCAAAGACAGAAAAAAAACAAAATTTATTTTCGCTATTTGTCAAAAATAAATATTATATTTGCTAAAAATAATATTCAATGTTTAATTTAAATAATCTTAGATATGAAAAAAATTTTAATGCTTTATTTATCAATATTTTTAATGCTTTCTGTCGGGTTTTCTCAAGCCTTGAATGTAGCGGTTAAACCCACTCAAAAAAGCACAACGAAAAAAGAATTAGTACAAAAAGCCGATGTAAAATGGGAAGTTCAATTTCTTGACACCTTAAATCCTAGTTTTGAGTTTCCGATGGGTTCTGTGAGCGATGGTACTTATTTATACATAGGAAGTTCCTATGAAGATAAAATTTTTATTAGCGATTTTAACAGCAACATCATCGATTCAATAGAAATTAACGGAATGCCAGGACCTTCTCCTACTAACCTAAATGTTATAGGTTTGGCTTATGATGGTCAATATTTATATATGACAAACTCTCACGATACTATCTATCAAATTGATATTCTGAGTGGGGACATTACTAATAAAATTCCATTGCCAAGCAATACTTATCCTTTAGGAATAACCTATGCTCCCGATGCCGATAACGGAAATGGTGCTTTCTGGGTTTCTGTAATTACTCAATATGGTATGAAATTATTTTCTAAATCGGGCACATTACTAGATTCTATCTACAGCACTGATATGAATTATAGTAATTTTTATGGAAACGCTATGATTGCATTAGCTTACGATGATATTACTCCCGGAGGACCTTTTATTTATAGCGTCGACCTTGATCCACATTATGTAATTTGTATAAATCCTGCTACTAAAAAATTGCATAAAATGATTTACAACATTAGTCAAGAGGTTCCAAACTGGGATACTATACAAACATACAGTATTTATATCCAAGAAGGAGTTTACCCGGGATCCCCTACATTAGGAATTATTAACATATTAGGTCATCATATCGGCTATGATTTGGCTTCAACCGATATTCCCGACTTGGGATTAACCGTCGTTAATTCTTACACCAAACCTTGGCTTAAAATAGGTGAAAATGCAAAAGTATCTGCCGTTGTATATCGTTCCGGAAAAGCAACAATTACCTCTTGCGATTTCAATTTCAGCATCGATGACAAAATATATACCCAAGCTTTAAGCGGATTGAACATTAGCGATGTAATTCCATTTACATTATTACAAACCGATTCTACTTTCAGTTTTGATCAAGAAACTTCTTTACCCATGCAAATATGGTTCTCTAATTTGAACGGTATAGCAAGTGTTAATTCGGATACTTTTGAACTTACTATTGATGTATTTCAAAATGCAGTTCAACGAAAAGTGTTGCATGAAGTCTTTACGAGTGCGACTTGCGGACCCTGTAAATTAGGAAATGAAGTGCTAAAATCAATTCTTGATGCCAACGATGATATTTGGACTTGTATTAAATATCAAATGAGTGGCCCCGGATCTGGCGACCCCTATTATACCATCGAAGGGGGTACGAGAGCAAATTACTACCAAGTAACAGGAATTCCTTACTTAGCTAGTGACGGGAATTTTTACAATGATTTACCTACATTTTATTCCACAAGTTTGCTGATAGAACAAAGCAATAAACCTTCTTTTGTTTCCATAGAACCTACATTTATCACTCAAAGCAGTAAAAAATTTGATGCAAGTCTTAGCATTACTCCTTATCAAACATATACCGGAAACTATAAATTGTTTGTTGCTCTTGTTGAAAGTATAACTCGCATGAATACGGTCTTTGGTGGAAACGGTGAAACTGAATTTCACTATGTTATGAAAAAATTCATGACCGACGTTAATGGAAATGCTATTAGTTTAGCAAAGGATCAAACCGTAAATGTTGATTTATCTTATGAATTCAAAGGTAAATATCGTCTTCCGATAAATGCCGGAAGTCCTATTAATCATGACATAGAGCATTCTGTGGAAAATTTAAACAATATAATGCTTGTATATTGGATACAAGAATACGACACCAAAGATGTTTTACAATCGGGTAAAGTGGACCATGCCGTTGTTTCAATAAATGACTATACTACCGATAACAAAAATGTGAAAGTATTCCCAAATCCCAGTGATGGACAAATTAATATTTCATCAACAATTCCTTTTACTCATGTTTCGCTGCGCAATATGTTAGGACAAGAAGTTTATACCATGGCTGTTTCAGCTCAAACCTATCATATTCAAACAAATGATCTTGCTCCTGGATTATACATATTACAACTAAAAACGGAACAAGGTTTAATAAACAAAAAAATAAGCATAAAATAACTTACAAAAATAAGCGTTACACACAGAGGCTGCTCATCGCAGCCTCTTTTATCACAGGAAAGATATGGCTTTAGAAATTAACGGAAAAATCATTAAAATACTTCCTCAACAAAGCGGCACAGGACGTAACGGTGTCTGGAAAAAACAAGATTTCATCCTTGAAACGAATGAACAATTTCCAAAAAAAATATGCATTTCAAGTTGGGGCGACAAAGTGAACGTTCTATCTCAAATCAATATTAATACCAATGTTAAAGTAAGCATTAACATAGAATCTCGCGAATATAACGAAAAATGGTATACCGATGTGAAGGCATGGAAAATTGAAGCAGAAAACAATAATAATTATATCGATTCACATACCGACACTCCTTTTACCGATACAACTTACGATGACATAAGTGGTATTAGTTTTTCTGACGAAAATAATATGGACGATTTACCTTTTTAAAACATCAACTATTAATCGAAATCATATTTTGAGCGGCTGGTTTTTTCGCCTACATATTTGCTGCAATCAAATTCGATATCAACATTCTCTGCCGGTTTTTGAAATTCCATGTTTTTTGAAAATGCTAAGGATTTATCCTCGTAACATTTTTTCACAAATATAGCCCAAATAGGCAAAGCGGTATTAGCTCCTTGACCTAAACTCATGGAACGAAAATGTGCAGCTCTATCTTCACAACCCACCCATACTCCGGCTGTTAATTGTGGAGTATATCCCATAAACCAACCATCGGAATTATTATCAGTAGTTCCGGTTTTACCGGCCATTTGCATGTCTAATTTATATCGATAAATTAATCGTATGGCTGTTCCATGGTCCACAACACCTTGCATCAAACGCACGGTTTTATAAGCTGAAACTTCATCCATTGCCTCATTTTGCTCACTGCTAAACCGCGCTAACACACTCCCTTTGTTGTTGCATATCTTCGTAATAAATATAGGCTTAACATACACTCCTTTATTATTAAAAGCATTTACAGCACCTACCATTTCGTATAAAGTAAGTTCACATGCTCCCAAGGCAATCGCAGGCACTTCGGGGATTTCACTGGTCATGCCTAACTTTCTTACCAATTGAATTATTGCTGAAGGACCATATCTTTTCATTAAATAAGCCGATACATAATTCAACGAATTCGCCAGTGCTTCACGTAAAGTTACCATTTGCCCCTCTTTGTATTTACTGGAATTCTTAGGAATCCAAACATCGCCCGAGGGCAAATCAAAACGTACGGGTAAATTCGGTACTTTATAACAAGGAGAGTATTCTCCTTCCTGCATGGCAAACGTATAGACAAAAGGTTTAAAAGTCGATCCTACCTGCCGTTTAGATTGTGTAACATGATCGTATTGAAAATGGGTATAATCAATTCCTCCCACATAGGCTTTGACGTATCCGGAAGAAGGGTCCATGGCCATCAATCCACACGTCAGAAAAGATTTCATATAGCGTATAGAATCCCAAGGAGATAAAATAGTATCTACTTCTCCATTATGTGTAAATAGCCACATACGTGTGGGCGTTTCAAATATTTTTCGAATTTCTTTTTCTGAATATCCTTCCGCTTTCAATTCTTTGTATCGGGAAGAATTTTTCATGGCATGCAGCATAATTTTTTCAGTTTCTTCTTCCGAAATATTATAAAAAGGTGCATTTTTATGCCCGGCCCAATGTTTGAAAAACTGAGGTTGTAAATTCTTTTTTATCCATTCATCAACAGCTTCTTCCGCATAGGTTTGCATTTTATAATTTATAGTAGTATATATCTTTAATCCATCTTTGTAAATATTCCATGTACTTCCATCGGGTTTAGGATTTTCTTTGGCCCATTGTGTGATTTCTTTACGTAAAAACTCTCTGAAATAAGTAGCTAAGCCGATTTTATGATCTTGAACCTTAAATTTCGACATATCAATAGGTATTTGTTTGATGCTATCGGCTTGATCTTTATCAAGAAAATCATATTTTACCATTTGATTCACAACAGTATTTCGTCGATTCAATGCATTTTCCGGATTACGTCGAGGACTGTAGCGAGTAGGTGCTTTCAACATTCCAACCAATAAAGCCGATTCTTGAATATTCAAATCATGGGGCGTTTTGTCGAAATATGTTTTAGCCGCTGATTTAATGCCATGCGACATATTACCAAAATCAACTGTATTTAAATACATAGCTATTATTTCTGTTTTGGCATAATTTCTTTCTAATTTAACAGCAACTACCCATTCTTTAAATTTCGTAAAAACCAATTCGAAAAAGTTTGGATTTTCGTTTCTCGGAAATAAATTTTTAGCTAACTGTTGTGATATCGTACTACCTCCGCCTTTATGTCTTCCTGTTAGTACTCCTAACGTAACACGAAATAATGCTTTGGTGTCAACTCCCGCATGTTTATAAAATCGAACATCTTCCGTCGCAACCAATGCATTCACCAAACATTCCGGAAGTTGTTTGTAAGAAACGTTGGAACGATTTTCAATAAAATATTTTCCTAATACATAGCCATCCTCTGATATGATTTCAGTAGCTAAATTTGTTTTGGGATTTTCCAATTCTTCGAATGAGGGCATAAACCCCAACCAACCTACTGATATTAAAAAAAATATACATATAATTCCTCCCCACAAAACAGCAAATACTGTCCAAAAGAGCTTACGTAAAGGATAGGATGACACTTTTTGTTTTATACTTTTTTTTGCACCCATTATGTATTGTTTTTATTTATTTACTTTTACTTCTGAAAGAAACATTCCAATAGAATTAATTCCATCCAATGTGTCTTTGCGCATGGCATGTATCACTTTCATGGTATATTTTCCGACCATAGGAAAATTCAATGTACCATAAATCACACTCCTTTCTTTAATCCTATTTCCTTTTCCCAATGGGTTACCATCCTGTTCAAATAAATCACATGATACAGTATCAATTACTTGTTTCCCATTAGGAAGTGTGGTTTTTAAAAACATATATAAATTCTGATACGCATACTTATCATTGTATCGGATGGTAAAACCTAAACGATAAGATGTGGTCGTATCGCTGATAGTTAAAACAAATGTTAAATCATTATCCGCTTTCCATTTTTCATTAGGAATTACTTTATGGTCTTGAAAAACATATTCATCCGAACAAGCAACGAATAGTAGCATGCAAGCAAGGACACATCCGATTATGTTAAATACTTTTGGCATATGTATTATTAATCATTAATTTTCTTTAAATCGTCTATATTAACTTCTAGTTCATTCTCTTTCGCTTGATTAATTTCTGCATATTTTTCTAAACTTTCTACTTTTTGAGTTTTCTTATTGATAGCTATGATTTCCAGAACTTTTTCTGTTGGAATGGCATACAGTGAATGTGAATAATCATTTTTATAATAATACCACATTAACTTTTTAAATATATCGATTTTATGACAAGCGGCATCTCCTTTATCGGTATATAAAATCGTTTGTGTACTAGGAAACTTCTTTAGTTCTTCAATATAAGCTTCATGTTCGTAATTCAAACAACATTTCAATTTACCGCATTGTCCGGCTAATTTTTGAGGATTTAATGATAATTGTTGCGTTTTAGCCGTACCGGTATTCACCGATTTGAAATGCCTCAACCAAGAAGAGCAACACAATTCTCTACCACAGGAGCCTATTCCCCCTAAACGAGAAGCTTCCTGTCTTACCCCTATTTGCCTCATTTCGATTCGTATGCGAAACTTTTCGGCTAAAATCTTAATTAGTTCCCTGAAATCAACCCTTTCGTCGGCGGAATAATAAAAAATTGCTTTAGAACCGTCGCCTTGGTATTCTACATCATTGACTTTCATATTCAATTTTAAATCCCAGGCAGCATAGCGCGATTTCATCATAGTTTCATTTTCACTGTTTACTAATGTTATCCATTTTTCAATATCATTGGCTCTTGCTTTATGATACACTTTTCGTGTTACGGCTTTAACATCTAAATTTTTTAATTTTAATTTTACTTGATGACCAGTCATAGATACAATGCCAATATCATTTCCAGTAGCCGCTTCAACCACAACTATATCACCTACTTCGTATCGCTCGTTAGACAGGGGAAGATTGAAAAAATCCTTATTCCCGTTCTTAAATCTTACTTCTACTAAGTGTTTTTCACCACAACAATGATGCTCAATATCTTTCAACCAATCATAATTTCCCAATTGACAACATGCATAGTCGTATAATGAAGCATTATTCTCCTCGGGATTAGGAGGAGATTTTAATCCTCTTGACATAAAAGCATTAGCCGCTATCTTATCGGCTTCATAACTATGATCACAGGAAATATGTATATCTTCTTCTAACTCTTGATTTTCACTAATAAAATTTGTTTTTTCCATATAAATTTTCTCTTTTTTTCAAACACACAAAAATATAAAAAATGTGAATATAAACTAACTGGAATCTTCTATTAAATCGCAAATGATATTTTACGACAAGTAAAAATAATGTATTTTTGCAAAAAAAATATAAAAAGATGAAAGGATGGACTTATTTTTTTCTATCTGTTTTATGCTTACTTTTATTTTCCTGTCAGAAATATGAAAGTCAAATTAAAGGAACCGTTTCATATATATCACTTGATGATTCATCTGAATATTTGGCAAAAGGAGCTGTATTGGAAAAGATATTAATTACGGATAAGAGCGAACAAAAAATATCAGCCATTAAAGCTGATACGAACGGAAACTTTAGCTTCGAATATGTTACTGCCGGTCAATGGAAAATTAACGGAACTTTTATGATCGATGATGTTATGTACAAAGGAAGTTCCGAGCTTATAGAAACAAACGGTGAAGACATCAAACACGTTGATTTGATATTACATTTTACAAAAAACATTGCTAACGAATAAAATAAATCTTATGAAAATTACCCTTTTTGGGAAAGCCATACAAAAAACATATTATCCGATTGTTCAGCAAATACTTGATATTTTATCACATCATGCTTCATTTGTTTATATTTACAAACCTTTCTATGAAGCCATTAAAGATGAATTAACATTACCTGACAACATTTGTTCGAGTTGCAATCAAGGAACTGAACAGGATACGGATTTTATTTTTACGCTCGGTGGTGACGGCACTTTCTTAGATGCTTTAAATTTGGTAATCCCAACAGGCATCCCTATGTTAGGTATAAACATCGGAAGGTTGGGTTTTTTATCAAGCGTCAACATACACACCCTCGAACAATCACTAATCGATATCAAAAACAACAATTACAGCTTGGAAAAAAGAATGCTGCTTCATTTAGAACCCCAAATTAATGGAAAAAACCAATGGGCTTTAAACGATATCTGTATCCAACGTAATGGAACATCAAGTATGATTTCTATTTCTGTACATATCAACGATGAATATTTAAACACCTATTGGTGCGATGGATTAATCATTGCCACACCTACCGGTTCTACCGCTTATTCTTTAGGATGCGGAGGACCAATCTTAATGCCCGATTCGGAAGTCATTGTACTTACACCCATTGCTTCGCATATGTTAACGGTTCGACCGGTCGTAATACCCGACAATAGTTGTATCCGTATCCAAGTAAAAAGCCGCAATGCTAATTTTGTCGTTAGCACCGACTCAACTTCTTTTGTTGTGGATGAAAACACAAGCTTACACATTTCAAAAGAAAAATTTTATATCAATCTGGTTCGATTGCCTAATCATACTTTTTCAAAAACATTACGCGAAAAATTAATGTGGGGTTTAGATAAAAGAAACTAATTAATCTTTACAAGCAGGACTATGGGCGTCATCATTCGACAAAGCATTAAAGGTACTATCGTAAACTACGTAGGAGCTTTTATTGGGTTCTTAATTACCTTCTTTATCACGACGAAATTTCTTAGTGCCGAAGAAATCGGATTGGTTAGGATATTACTGGAAGCAGGTTTATTGTTCGGATCTTTATCATTACTTGGTGTTAACTCTTCAGCAATACGATTTTTCCCTTATTTTAAAAACAATGAAAAGAATGACAATGGATTCTTCTTTTGGACATTACTCATTCCTTTTGTTGGATTTCTGATTGTTACACTATGTTTCATCTTATTAAAAACACCAATCACTTCTTATTTTTCTAAAAATTCGGCCTTATTTGTCGATTATTACTATTTGGTAATTCCTTTAGGCTTGTTTTTCTTATATATGATAGTGTTTGAAACCAATTCAAATGTGTTAATGCGTATTGTGGTTCCTAAATTCATACGCGAAATTGGAATACGAATGATGACCATCACTATCTATTTATTATATGCCTTTCGGCTTATCGATTTGGACTGGTTTGTGATACTGTTGATAGGCGCATATGGAATAGCCACTCTATTGAATGTTATCTATTTGTTTACCATCAAAAAAATTAGTTTTAAACCAAATTTTGCATACATTACCAAACCTTTACGAAAGTCTTTTTTATTTTATACTTCCTTTTTGATTTTAGCTGCCTTTAGCGGAAGCATTATGGGGAAAATTGATGTATTCATAGTAGGAGGATCTCTTGGATTAGAGGATACGGGGATTTATTCCATTGCATTTTACATTGCTATTATCGTTGAAATTCCGTTTCGTTCTTTAGTGGCAATATCCTTACCTGAAATAGCACAAAGCATAAAAGCCAAAGACCATCCTCACACAAATTCCTTATGCAAACGTGTTTCCTTACATCAATTTTTAGCCGGAAGTTTTATCTTTTTATTGATTTGGATTAATATTGATTTCTTATTTGACCTATTGCCTAACGGTCATATATATGCCGCCGGGAAATGGGTGGTGTTTTTTATCGGACTCTCACGCTTAATCGATAGCTCTTTTGGTATCGGATTGTCTGTGCTGAATTTTTCTAAATATTACTATTATTCTTTAATATTTACATTCACTTTAGTGTTAATAACGATCTTAGGAAACCTTTATCTCATACCCAAATTGGGTATAACAGGAGCATCCTTAGCTATGTTTTTATCGTACTTAATATATATTTCATTATTGCTTGCTTTTTTATATTGGAAAGCAAAAATAAATCCTCTTTCAATTAATCAATTAAAAATTATTGGAATAGCTCTTTGTATGATTCTAATCAGTTGGATTTGGGGAAAAAATCTCAGTCCAATTCTACTAAATATCAACATTAATCCTATTTTAGCACTTGCTTTTAATGCTTTAGGCAAATCCCTACTATCCATTGGAACAGGCCTGATATTAGTTTACGTTTTACATATCTCAGAAGATGTCAATAGTCTTGCTCGAAAATACCTTGCTAAAATTGGCATTCACCTTAAAGCATAAAACTTTAAATCCTAAACCACCTGCTTACGTAAATACTGAAAGTACTGTATAAGTGGTAGTATTATATTTGTCTAAAGGTATTTACGTTATTGTTTTATGTTTTATTGTTTTTTATTTCTAAACATGTAATTGAATGAGAATAAGTGCAATAAAAACTCCAACAAAAAAATGTCCGTACGATTGTTAGGGCTGAAACTACTGACAAAAAATGATCTTCTCATGTTTTTACACATTTTTTAAGTTTTACAAAATATAACATTTTATCCTTTGTTTTTCGTATTTTCGTGTTTTTTCTTTCAAACAAAATACATCCGTAAACAATTTTCCAACTTCTCATTGCTTCTTGTGAAACAGATTATTTGACGGAAAAGTCGTTTTATGTGGATTACATCTCTCCAAAAAAACCTCGTGCTATATGCCTTAGAATG
>Ga0265293_10000742_pt1 | contig 75146 bp, 100 predicted proteins | sample Munlanlewell138R_FD_192505 | JGI IMG/M metagenome (GOLD analysis project Ga0265293, IMG submission 192505) | Leachate microbial communities from a municipal landfill in Southern Ontario, Canada - Leachate well 138R | ecosystem: Engineered > Solid waste > Landfill > Unclassified | place... | reverse complement strand
TTACAAAGAAGAATTAGTATCTTTAATGACATTTGGGAATTTAAGAAAGAATTTGGGTTCTACATCAAAAGAAAATTCTTACGAATTGTTAAGATTCTGTAATAAAATAAATACAAATGTAATTGGAGGGGCAAATAAATTATATAAATACTTTATAAATAAGTATAATCCAGAAGAAGTCTTAAGTTATGCGGATAGAAGTTGGACGATGAATAATGACGAATCTGTATATAATAAATTAGGATTTGATTTTGTTGGAGAGACAGTTCCAAATTATTATTATGTTAAACATAATATAAGAGAAAATAGATTTAAATATAGGAAAGATGTATTAGTTAAAGAGGGTTTTGATTCAAATAAAACTGAAAGAGAAATAATGTTTGATAGAGGTTATAACAGAATATATGATTCTGGATCTTTAAAATATAAAAAGGAGAATAATAATGTCTAATTTTACTATTGAGGGTAGAATGAAATCTATGCCTGACGTGCAAAGAGTATGGATGTGGAATTTAAAAATTCCTAACATTACTACTTTCGCACCAGACACAGCAACTAAAATGGAAGACTTAATTATTAGATGTAGAAGTATTTCAATTCCATCTAGAACAAATACTGCCATAGTATCAGATTGGATGGGTACTAGACAATGGTTCCCAGGTAGACCTGAATTTCCTGGTACTCTTACTGTAACTTTTGAAGAAACAGACGATATGAAAATTGCTCAGACGTTGTATGAATGGCAAGAAAGAATATTTTCTATTAATCCAACAGCTGAGACAGGTGGTAAATCTCTTGGTGTTAATGGTAGTGCATCAAAAAGATCATTATCTACTAATATGACTCTTAGTATGTATGATTATAAAGGTGATGATTTACCAAAAGATATAATATTTTATAATTCTTGGGTTCAAAATGTAGCTGATGTATCATTAGATTATACTACATCTGATTCTGTAAAATATTCGGTTACTTTCCAATATGATTTTTGGAAATTGCAATAATTAATTTTTACGGAGAAAATAATGTCTAATTTTACTATTGAAGGTAGAATGAAATCTACTCCCGATGTTCAAAGAACTTGGATGTGGAACTTGAAAATACCTTTAATTAGATTAATGGCACCAACGGCATCATTAAAAAGTAGTTTGGTGGAAGACCTAATTATTAGATGTAAGACTATATCTATTCCACAAAGACAAAATTCACCAGTAATGTGTGAATTTTTAGGTATGAAACAATGGTTTCCTGGTAGACCAGAAGTTGGTGGTACTATTACTGCTATGTTTGAAGAAACAGAAGATCAAATAATTGCTAAATGTTTTTACGAATGGCAGGAAAGAATATTTAAAGTAAATCCAATGTCTATTAGATTAGGTGCTGATATAGGAATTGGAGATGGATCGAGAAAACATAATCTATCTACTAATATGGTTCTTAGTATGTATGATTATAAAGGAGATAATTTAAAAAGAAATATTGTTTTCGTTAATGCTTGGCCACAAACAGTATCGGAAGTTTCTTTGGATTATACTTCAAGTGATTCAATAAAATATACTGTAACATTTCAGTATGATTATTGGATTCTTAATCCTGATATAGTAGGAGTATAAAATGAGTAATAAAATTGATTTAGCAAAACAAATGGCACAAGGAAATGCTTTTGATAAAAATTTAAAAGGATTGTCTGCTAATTTAAAATCAACAAATCCATTAACAAATAAAACAATGAGACAATTTTTTAGTAGAAAATCATATTTACCCAAATGGAATTTTAATGTTTTATTTACATTTAATACAAGAGATATAATATTTGATCATCATATAGTAGATATTACTATACCACAGTATAAGACTAAAACAATAACAACAATGTTTGGTCCAGTACCAAGACAATTTCCTGTTATTGATAATGATAATGGATTCCAAATACCAATAGTATTTGAAGATGATAGAACTGGTAATATTTTGCGTTGGATTAATGAAATGCAAGGAAGAATTGTTAATCAGAATGGATATCATAAAGTTCCAAGAAGAACAAAACTTGGAAATATTGTTGTTACATTACGAAATTATGAGGATAGGGAAGTATGCCAATGGAAGTTTCCTGAGGTTTTTTATATTAGTGCTTCAGATGTTCAATTAAGTTATTCTGCAAACGAATCTAGTAGATATACTGTAACTTTTGGAAGTGAGATAATGGAATATATACCAATAGCAGAACCATCAGATCAGAGATTAAATGGAATTAATAATACAATTGATATTGCAAAAGGATCAATAGCTCCATTGACTGGTTTGTGATTTATATAAATAAAAAATATAATAAGTATGTTTATTTTTGAATGGAGGTAAATTTATGAAAATGGAAGATGTAGATACATCCCCAAAAACACAAAAGAAACAAGCTAGTAATGTTGTTAGAGAAGTAAAAGAAACAAAAACAAAAAATAATGAAATTCAACAATTAGATGGGAATTATCATACTATAAAAGGTTTACCATCTAAAGGAAAATTTTATCCAAATGATGTTGAAATAAAAGCAAGACCTTTAAAAGTAATAGAGGTTAAGAAATTATCATCAATAACAGAGGATAATGCCGATGATGTAGTTAATGATATTTTAAGAAGAACTGTTATTGGTATTAATGTTGATGATTTACTTCTTGCTGATAAGTTGTTTATTGTTTTTTGGTTAAGAGCAAATTCATATAGAGATAGTTCTTATAAGGTTGGTTTTGTGTGTGAGAAATGTAAAGAAGAATCTACGTATCATTTTGAATTGGATAATTTAGATATTAATTATATTGATGATGGCTATGATCCAAATAAAGAAATTATATTGAAACAATCCAATGATAAAATATTGTTGAGATTTTTAACAATTAGTGATGAACGATATATGTCTAAATTTGTAGAACAGAATAAAAATACTATGGAAGTTGACGCAGAATTATTGGGATTGTCTATGATGATTGATACAATAAATGGAGAATCTAAAGATTTATTAAGCAAATATTCATATGTGTTAGACCTTGATCCAGGAGATTTTTCACAATTATCAACAATTATATCTGATAATTCTATGGGACTTGAGCCTTGGTTAAATGTAAAGTGTGAGAAATGTGGAGGTGAATCCCATATTGGGATTACGTTTCACAGCGACTTCTTTATTCCCAAATTTGTCTCTTAATGATTTATTAGAAATTGAATTCAGTATAAGTTATAAAATGAATATTCCATTTGATTATAACAATAAGGAATTTTATGAATTAGTATGGATTTATGAAAGATTAGCAGAAGAAATAAAAACAGAAAATAATAGACAATCAGAATCAAGTGGAGAATTTTCATTAAATAACTTACAACCAGGATTATTTAATAAAATGCAAAACAGAGGATAGTATTAATGCCGTTTGAGATGCCAAGAAGAAATAATGATTTTTTAAATCAGAATAAAGTCTCGATGTTTGCTAAATCTAATAATGATTTATTATCTAGAAGTCTTGGTGGTGTGTTTAAAAACATAACTAAGACTTCTGATAAAATTGGAGTAGAAGGATTAAAAAAATTAGATAGTCTTAATAAGATTTTTACTAATACTAATTCGATATTACAAAATCAATTAAAAGTATCGGAAGTTTTATTAAAAGAAAATAAAGAAATATATAAAGTATTAGAACATACCAATAAAATAAATGTACAATCATTAAAAACATTAGAAACTCAATCTAAAATATTAGTTGATTTATCAAAAAAAATAATAGGAACACATTATAAAACTCCTACATTATCTAAAGATATTCCTTTTTTTGAAAGACAAGATGATAAGAAAAAATATAAAAATGCTATTTATTCTATACCCGAAATGATAAAAAAACAAAAAGAACAAGATAAAGAACATCACGAAGAGACTAAAAAAGGTATGGGTGGTATGATGAAAGGAATGTTTGGATGGATTTTTGGTCCGATGATTGCAGGATTAAAAACCTTAGCAATTGGTGGTCTTGTTGGATATATGTTATTTGGTAAAGGTGAATTTATTACAAAACTAAGATCAGGTCTTGTTGAGGGTATGTCTAAAGCTTGGGGATTCTTATCTGGTTGGTTTGATGACAATAAAGATAAGATATATGAAATTGGTGGAAAAATATTAAAAGGTATTGGTGAAGCAATATGGGAAAATAAATGGACGATTGCTAAAGTATTAGGTACTATGTTAGTATTTTTAAAAGGACCGGGTATATTGGCAAAAGCTACTCCTATTGTAGCGAAAAAAGCTGCTCCTATTGTAGCGAAAGCTGCACCAGCTATAGTGAAAACTGCTGCTGCTTTGGCGGGTCCAGTAACAATTGGTATTGGTGGCGGTTTAATTGCAAACGAATTGTTATATAGAGGTCTTGGGGGGAAAAAACAGGAAAGAATAAGAAAAGAAGAGGAAGAATTAACAAGACAAGAAAACTTAAAATCTCAAAAAATAAGAGAATTAATGTCTCGTAGAGATCGTGGTGAAATAGATCAAGATCAAATGATGACATTAGTACGAGAAGTTCAAATGGGTGGTGATTCACCACAGGTAATGACGGTAACATCACAAGGTTCATACGCTTTTGGTAAATCAGGAGATCGTTCAATTAAATTAGAAAGATCGGATGGTGAAGATTCTGGAGAGACATTAATATCAAGAGGAATAAATACTGTTAGGAGAATGTTCGGTGGCAAGACACATAAAACCTATAATAAGTCTGATGGTTCTGTTGTGAAGTATTTAGGATATGGTACAACTCCTAATATGGATGGCTTGAATCATGATGTATTACATAATTTTTTAGGAATGAGTAAAGAGTATCATAGAAGAACAGGTAATCCTATTCAAGTTAATTCTGCATATAGACCAGGTAAAACAGGGGCTCACGGTGCTGGATTTGCAATAGATATTCAATCAGCTCACGCAAATCAATTAGAGAGAATGGGATTAATGGAAAGATGGGGTTTTCATAGACCATTAATTAAATGGGCATCTGAATATGATGGCCCTAAAGATGAACCTTGGCATATTGAACCATATCCCGGCCGGGAACATTATGGTACTGCTAGAAATACATTAAGTGCCCCAGGTCAAGAATATAGACTTGGTATAATGGCAGGTGGAGAACATCATATAAAAACAAGAAATGAAATTGGTGGAGATGATTTTAATAATCTTCCTAATGTCGATATTCCAGATAGGGTTAATGTTAAAACTCCTGTTAATGTAATATTATCAGAAAAAGATATAGAAAAATTAGCACTTGCAATAGGAAAATCTTTTAGGGATGCGTTACCAAATGGAAGACAAGATACACATATAGTAACACCTAATTTAAGTAGATTAAATTAAGGAGAATGATATAAATGCCATTTCAATTTAATCAAGAAGAAATATTAAGAAAAGCACAACAAAGAGTATCATCATCAAGGAAACCTGCTATTTTTACTAAAGAAACGTATAAAAATGCGTTGCCTATGACTAAACAAAAATCTAATTTTTATGATGGTCATAGCGCTATAGTTATACAAGCAAATCCAGTGTATACTTGGCAAGATGATCCTGTTTATTATGGATTAATTAAAGGTGTTATGTTGGATCAGATTAAAATTAGTGTGTCATCTGATTGGCAAGAAATGGGATTTAATGCTATTCCATTTGCCTCTATGTTTGCTGATACTGTTAGTAATTTTTCTAGAATAGTTGGTGGTGGTGATGTCGGAGCTCACTGGGCTAGTAGATTATTATGGAGAAAAAATGGATATTTAGAAATAACACCACACTTTAGAGTTATTGATTGGGGAGATACTAACGATAGAAGCCAACCATTAACAGCTACACAATTGATATCTAAATTTTTATTACCAAAAGAAAAAGATGATAATATTGCTGATAGAGGTGAGGAATTGGGTAATATTACAGGGGAAATAGGAGGACGTGGTGAGGAAATAATGAAAGGAGCTTTCGACAAGGGAATAGACAAAATAGGTAATTTGCCTATACATGGTGAATTGGTAAGACCAGTACAGAATTTTGCAAGAAATGTAGTTAATCCTGTTGTAGATGGAATAAGTGATGTACTTACATTACAAGCAGCACCCCCTCCAATATCAATACAAATTGGTCAATGGTTTTATTTAAATGATATGGTAATAGAGAATGCAACATTTGAATATTCTAAAGAGATTAGTGAATTTGGTCCATTGTATGTAGATATTATGTTACAAATGAAATCTAGAAAAATTATTAGAAATTTGTCAGATATAGGTGTTCGAGGTTCTATAATAGATCACGAGAATCATTCTGGTTTTGTTCCAAATAAAAGGGTAACATTACAAAAATCAAACGAACAAACAAAAGAAACTAATTTATCTGAATCTAACAACGAAGAAGATGGTAGAATTTTAAAATCTCCAGTCCCTATAGGAGATGCAACAACACAAATCAGTCAGACTTTTGTGTTTGGTGATTTTGATATTGATGAAAGGCCATCTTTTGCGGTAAGAGAAACCGATACTAATGCTGTAACTATAGATGGTTTAATGGGAGGATAAACTATATTATGTCAAAATATAACAGAGAAAAATTTATGAAAGATTATGAGGTAAATAATTTTTTAGAAAAGGATTTGCTTAGTAGTTATTGGGAATTATTTAAAGTTATTAGACCCATTAGATTTGAAATGATATATAGATCGGATATAGGAAGGCCTGATTTGTGTTCATTACGAATTTATAATAGAATTGATTGGTGGTGGATTTTATCTAAAATAAATATGATAAACGATTGGTATAATGATGTATTTATAGGAATGGATTTAATAGTTCCTAGTGTAGAAGATATTGAGGAATATTATTTAGCTGTTAAGAATTTGAGAGGTTCTGAATAATGTCTGAAAAACAACAATTTTATATAAGTCTTGAAATGAGAGATAAACAGGAATCAGGTAATAATAATGATAGATTTATAATAACAAAAGAAAATTTAATATCTATTCTCATAAGAGAAAATGTGTTATCTATTCTTCCTAAATTAGAATTAACTATTGGAGATGGAGGAGGATTATTAGAGACTTTTCCATTAACCGATGGTGATGTAATGAGAATAATAATATCTAAATCAGAATTTGATGATGTTATGTTAGATTGTAATTTTGTAATAAGTGATTTTATTGCAGAACCAAATACAACACAAAGAACAAGTATAATAAAAATGGTTGGTTACTTAGATACTAATGAAATGTTTTTCCCATCAAGAGATAGAGCATTTTTTAATAATTCTGTGAATGTATTAAGAACAATAACAAATGAATTACAATATGATTTTGTAAATCCTCATAATATACAAACGAACGATAGAATGAGATGGTATCAAATAAATACTAATAATTATGATTTTATTAAACATATATTACAGAGAAGTTATAAAAATGATGATACTATTTTTTATTATGGGACAACTAGAAATAATTTTGTATGTACTTCATTAAATTTTGAGATGGAAAAAAGAGAAGATTTTAAAGCATTTTTTGATGTAGATAAAGCTCAATCATTTTACCTTGATCCAGACAATCCTAATGCAATATACTATGATAGATATGATATTATGAATTTGGTGGGACTTAATCACAAAATTACTATGTATGGGGAAGGATTTAAAGGATATGATTTGAGAGGTAATTTAACATCTGGATTTTCTTTTCCTAAGAGAAAAATGACTCAACTATATAATAGAGATATAGATTATCATACAATACAAGGTAAATCTTCTGATATGGGTACTGTTAAATCAAATTTGAATCTATATAATAATTACGATAAGGCAAAAACACAAAATAGAAATTTGAGAAGAGAGTTCTTTGCACAAAATATAAGTATTTCTGTAGATGGTTTAACCAATGTTAAATTATTTGATAAAATTAATTTATATATTCCTTCTATATTTGTTGCAAATACAAATCAAATTAATGATGTTTATTCTGGTTATTATCTTGTGATTGGAATAGTTCATACAATTACATATGGAAATACGTATAGAAGATATCTAATATTGAGTAGAAATGGAATAAATAGATCGGAAATAGATCAACAATATGCTGTTGTTTAGGAGTTTATAATGAAAAATATAAATGATGAAATTAAAAATATGATATCTAAAGATTTGGATGAAAACTTAAATGAATTTCTTTATCCAGAAGATAATGAAGATGGAAGTAGAGTTACTGTATTTACTGCAAAAATTGTAGATAATAATGATCCGGGTAGATTGGGTAGATGTAAAGTTAGAGTATTTACCGAACATTACAATACAATAAAAGATGATGATTTGCCTTGGGCATTACCAGATTTTGGTTTTGTTGGAAGTCTTAAAGGTTCATTTATAGTTCCTCCTGTTGGGACTATTGTTAGTGTTTATTTTGAGAAGGGTGATAGGTATTTACCGAGATATATAAATAAAGTTGTTGATGAACGAAATATGCCAAAAAACAAAGATGATGATTATCCTGATAATATGATTTTTTATGAAACAGATAATGGGGATACATTTGAAATAAATAGAAGAAGGCATACTACAACATTCACACATTCAAGTGGAACAAAGATACATATTGATAGATTGGGAAATGTTGAGATTGATTCTAATATGAGTATTAAAACAAAACATAAATTATTCTTAGAAGATGATGGTGGATTCGTTATACCTGATACACAGGGACCATATAATGCTATCCCTATATGTCCATTAACAGGTGCGCCTCATATTGGAAGACGTTGTGGTCCTGGTGCTTAATAAAGGAGATTGATTATGAGTGGTTTAGATTCTAGCGAATTGAGAGATTCAATATTAAGATCATTGAGAGATAATGAAATCGAAGGAAAAACTATTACTAACTTAATAATAGAAGAATTAGGAGGAGTAACTACAAGTGCTGTTGATGTTAATGAGGAAACAGGTAAAGTAACAATACGATCAAATCAAAATGCTTTTATATTTGATGACGCATTTAGAACTATGACTTATGAGGGTACTAAATATACAGGACTGGAAATTATTGTAGACCTTATTGTTCGTAAGGTTGTTCAGAAATTAGTAGAGACTATAAGTGAAGAAGTAGTACAACATATAAAAGATAATTTAGAAGTAACTATACCACCAAATAGTTTTATAGTATCAGTAGTTGGTCAAGCAACAGGGACACCAAATCTAACACCAATTATCTTACGTGGTGATAATATTAATTAAAAATATAAATATAGATATGTTAATCAATTGAAACAGTAGTATTAGATGAAGAATGTGACATTGAATTTAAAAAGATAGATGTTGATTCTATATCAGATGATATTTTGACTGGAGAAGAACTTAAAATATTAACACCTATAATTATGGAATAAAGATGAATATAAAAAGATTTACAGATGATTGGGCATATGACTTAGATATTAAAACATTGTCTAAGGGTGAGATTGTTAATGAAGATGTGATAAATCAAAGTATTGAAATGATATTAGCAACTACACCAGGAGAGAGACTATTTAGACCTAGTTTTGGTTCTAATTTTTCAAGAAGATTATTTAATGTTATGGATGTTAGTTTTTATGACCAACTATTAGATGATACAACAAATGCTATTAAATTATGGGAAGATAGAATAATAGTATTGAATGATGAGATAAAATTAAAAATTGATCCAGATACACATACAGCAACTATAACAATTCCTTATATAATAAAACAGAGAAATTTAAAAGGTCAATTTTATAAAGTAATACGAGAATAATTTAATGATAGGAAAGAATATATGTCTAGAAATAATTTAAAATATACAGGATTAGATGTTAATACTATTCTACGACAAATAACAGATAAACTTGCTTCTGATAGTAGATTTGATAATTTTAGAGAATCGGCAATTGCAGAAACATTATTAGAAATATTTGCTGGAACTACTGATATTAATAATTACTATATTCAGAGAAGAGCAGAAGAAAACTTTTTTGATTTTGCTCAATTAAGAAGTTCTAATATTTCTTTAGCAAGACAATTAGGATATGTACCATCTAGACCATCTCCTGCAAGAGCAAGAATATCTATGAGATTAGAAGGTGAATATGGAGATTTTCGTAATGCTTTTGGTTCAGGAAAACAAAATGTAATTCAAATACCATATTTCTCAACATTTACAGCAGACAATAATAATTTTGTATTGAGACAAACATTAACATTTCGTATTCCAAATAATGTATTGAATGATATTGCAGATACACAATCAAATGACGATACAGATATATTTACTCTAGATATAACACAAGATTCATTTGGACAAGATATTGAAATAGTAGAAGGGATTATTAAAGAAAAAGTTATTAATGGTGCTACTAATAATCAAGTAGGATCGAATTTTCAAATTTATAAAATAGAAGATTTAAAATTTAGTAATCTTTATGGGGATAACGACATATTTCACAATAAAGTAACTAGGGTATATGTTGGTGATGTAAAAAATGAAGATACAAGATTTGAAATAGATAGAAGATCATTAATTAATTGGGAATCTTTTAGAAATAGAGATATAGATAGTGCTGCTAGAATATGTGTTATTAGAACAACTCCAGATGAATTTGTAGAATTATTATTTGGTGATGGTCGGTTTGCGGAAAAAGGTCCAATAACAAGAAAGGATAATATATACATCCAATATTTAGCAACAAATGGATCAGAATCAAATCAGATAGGTGTTATTGGTAATGAAATAGAATATAATGGAAATATTTTTACTGCTGAAGGTGAAGATATTTCGGATTTAATATCTTTTAATTTACTTAGTAATATTACTGGTGGATCGGATTTTGAATCTTCTGAATCAATTAAATATTCTGCTCCTAAGATATACTATGCTTTAGATAGATTAGTATCTAAGGATGATTATATAGCATATTTAAAATCCTTAACAACTCCAATTAATGTAAAGAATGCTATTGCTTGGGGAGAACAAGAACAAAGAGATAGATTGAAAACATTTGCTGATATGAAATCTTTTAATGTTGCATTTTTTACTGTATTAGGAAGTCTATATGATTTAGAAGGAGATACATTTATTGTTAAGACTCCTGAAACAGATTTAGATTCTGCATTATTGGATATTGATTTTCAAGAAGATAGTATAAATGATCAATCATATTTTAATGTATATTCAAGACAAAGAATAGCTCAACAATTAAAATTATATCAAATAAAAGAAACATTTAATGTTTTTTATGGAAGAAATTTTGACGAGATAGATGATTTTTTTGATGGTTCAGATTTAGATTATGATGAATTATTTAATCAATTGCCGAATACTGATTTATCTCTTATAATAGAATATACTTCTGATGATGATAAATTTTCAAATAATATTACAGAAATTAAATTAATAGATGACTTAGATTGGACAATCGATACTAAGACAGGATTATTTGAATTTATTAAAGATACATTAAATGATGTTATTGATACTAGAGGAAGTTCTTTAGATAATGAAAATTTGGGTCAACCTGCATTTTTGGTGGATGAAGTTAGATGGAATGAAAATCAAAAAAGAATTGAAATAATATTTGATAAAGATTCTCCTTGTAAATTAACTTCTATATTATCATCTAGAAGAATCGATGGTACGACTAGACAAACATCTGCATTGTTTAATTCTGTTAGATTAATAGAGGGGTGTAGTGAGATTTTATCAATTACAGTAGAAGATAAAGTAATTAGTAATAAGATAATACAGGTAATTGAGGACTTAGATTCAAGATCACAAATGGTAGTTAGGAATGTATATGTGTCTCCAACTATACATAATTTTAATATTGAGGGAAATATATATCTAAGATCATTATATGATAGAGATGAAGAAAAAAGAGAAATAGGAAATGCTATATATGAATGGTTAGACTTAAATGCTGATTTTAATGTTCCTATTCATAAATCTAATATTGTTGATATTATTGAAAATTTTCCAAGTGTTAATAATGCTAATATTAGAATTGTTCCTACTGATATTACTAGAGGTAGATGGATAGATGATGGGGGGACTATTAGAGGTAGGGATATTGATGGAAATATATATGTCAATAGATATTTTATAGGTTCTACTGATAGTATATTAACTAAATATACTAATAGATTAGATGTTCTATTAACTAATTCATTGGTTCAATATTTTAATAGATATTCAGTAGATAATGGGTATATTGCTTATGACGACAGAAAATTTGTATATGGTCATAGTCCTGCAACGAGGCTGTTGACATATCAATTAACAACAGGAATAACAGTTCGTAACTTTTATGATAATTTTGTTACTGATTTTTATAATAGAATAATTAGAGAAATAAATTTATCAACGGTTCCTTCTAATGTTAAACAATCATTAGAGGAATTTATTGGTATTTCAAACGAAGAAGATGTATTTTTTATAAATAGAGATTTTACAATTTTAATAGATAGAATATATAAAGATTTGAGTTTTGTTATTAAATCTAATATGTTAGATTCACATGGAAACATAGAACCTGAATTTGAAAATGGTACATTGATAAGAGGAGGATATTCACTAGGTTCTGAAATTGTGAAAATAGATTTTAGTAATGTAAATGTATTATATAAATAGGAATACTAAATGTCACAAAAAACCCACATATATGTAGATTTAGAATTGGAAACAGAAACATCTGCTACGAATAACAGATTTCCTAGTCAATTTTATTTAGACAATCAAAATTTAGTAATAAATTGTGATGAAAATAATTTTATTGGTTCCGAGGATGAACCATTAACTTTTAATGAATTTAGAAATTATTTGTTACAATCTCATATATTGTCACAATCAGATCGTGAACAAGTTTTTCATTTGAAGGGTAGTAGAGATATTAGAGATGCTTCATTTAAAGATATTCCATTAGTATTACAAACCATTGGTCTTGGTGGATTTTGTCTATTTTCAAATAGACAGAGTAAGGTAACTATAACCAATTGGGAATTTGAACAAGTAACAACTAATACATTTAATGTTCAATCACCTTGGAGAATAATTTGGAACGATGATTTTGCCGTATCTAATAAATTAGAACTTTTAAATGGTGAAATAGAAATAATAGACAATCGTAGATTTCAATGTATAACAACTACAGATACTGTTGATAATAAAAAATTACTATTTAATAATATGAAAGTTTTTGTTTCTAAACAATTTGATACTCCTGATTTTTTTGATAGAGCCGTTGATCTTGCAGGATGGGATGTTGTAGATGTTATAAATTCATTATTTCATAATAAAGATAGAGATGGAGGATTTTTCTATTTAGATGATGATAGTGCTGGATTATTTTATATACAATCTAATTTTAATATAAATTTTATTAATTCTATATTTACAGGGTTTAGTTCTTTTTGGACTTCATCTGCTTTAACTGACACGATTTTTAGAACAGAATCTTGTTTGTTTTCTGAATCAGAAAGTAAGATTTATTCTATTGATCGAATAGGTTTTTGGAATATACCAGGAGCAAGTGTGTATGTTGCTTCTCCTTATGAAAATTTATTTAATCGTAGTAATAGTCAAATAGATGATAATTCTCAATTTAATTTTGTTATTCCTTCAATATTAGATGATGATTTAACAACATTAGATGAAACTGATTTTTATTATTTGGATGATGATTGGTATGGGGATAATATATCGGTAAAAGGTTATACAGATAATACATTTAATGTTAATAATTCTTTTGGTAGAAGGGATGGTATTGGTCCATTGATTTTCCCAGAGATGTTGGATTTTAATATTTTAATAGACCCTACACCATCTATCTTAAATGAAGAAAGTAACCTGACAATAAATTATTGGGATTTTGTTGATGAACAAATAAAAACGGCACAACAATATGAATCACAATTTCAACCAAGTTCTTTTATTTGGGATTTTGGAGATAATAATACATTAACAACTACAGATACAACGGTAACTCATACATATACCGTTAGTAGAATATTTACTGTTCATTGTGATATAGTTTCACATAATGAATGGTATGTAATTTCATCTGAACTTGAACAAAATGTTCAATTAGATGTATTGGGAAGTATCGATATTAAATTGTTTAGAGTTAAACAAATAATGGGAGAAAAAATATACGATGATGAAATAACAACATCAGCATCAACATTAGATTTAATTGCATTAAGTGCTACTAATAATACATCTGTTGATGTGGGTATTCAAATATTTAGTAGAGTTAATGTAGATTTTTCTGAAAAAAATACAACCAATATGAATTATATAACATCTGGATTCAGTGATTTTTTAAATTCCGGTGGAAGCTTCATATCAGAAATGAGATATTTAATTGCAGGAGTATATGATATATATGTATCTGCTATACAGATAGATGGTAGAACTGTTACTGAAAAAAGAACATTAATAATACATCCACATATTAAAAAAGAATATTATGTTGATTTGTCTTTGGATGGAGAAATATCAGGCAATTTCTTTATTAATGATGATTTTACGGATGGTATAGATGAAAATTGGAACAATACGTTTGTAGATAATTATGATGTGGTTGATATGTTTGGGAATGCAATAGCAGTCGATTCTTCGTTTCGAGAAAGAGTTTTAATGTATAATGTTGGTAGAAATGGTTTCGCTTCTGAATTTTCATTTTATAGAAATGAGAGATTTGATATTCCTGAATTTAATATTTATAGACCCGCAGGATTTCCTAATAATTTAATTAAAATTCTATGGGATTATAATGAGGATAATATAAGAGTTGTTTATAGATCAGGTGCTACAGGTTCGGTAGTAATAAAAGACGTTCATTATAAGATTCCAAGTGGATTTGTTAAAGATTTAAGATGTCCTAATTCTTTAAGAGAATTACATTTTAGAATAGAAAATCAAAATAATAATTTCGTAATTCAATACTCATTTGATGAAAACAATTGGATATATGTAGTAACTGAAGATGAAGATTGGATTATATTAAGTGAGATTATTAGTATAAGTACTAAATCATCAAGTACGGTTGGTTTCAATTATATAAATTTACAATCAAATATTGGTTTGCCTTATGAATTTGGTACACCAGAAAATCCATTTAGTTATCAAACATTTAGAAGAAGAATAGAATCAAGTAGTAATGATATTAATAATGTAAATATAGGTGGATTTAATGATGTATATAGATGTAAAAATTATCGAGTGATTGATAGGTTAAGATCAAATTCCGATAAATTTTTTGAAATAACATCGTGGTATGATAATTTGAATCCTGAACAGTATAGAAACTTAGGTCCTTGGATGTTGATAATATTTAATATGAGTAGAGGATTGATCGGTGACGACTTTTTTCAAAGTACTAGATTTATAGGAACTAGAATATCAAATGGTATTATTTACAATTTAGACGATAGTAGTTTTAATTTGAGATCGACAAATAATTTATATCTATCATTTGCATATAATATGTTTATTGTGTGGCAGGGTAGAAGAGATCATATTAGAGTAATACCTTCTAAATGGATAAATAGAGAATATGATTATAGAGAAATAGTAGGGTCAACTATTAAAACAAGAAATACTATTAGGGGTTTTTAATGTCAACATATTATATAAATCCAAACAATAAAACAGGGATAATTCAATATAGAAATAATCGTAATGGGTCTCCTAATTTTAATACATTATTAAATAATATAGTATTACAAAACAATGATGTTATTAGGGTAGTGAAAACATCTCCATCTACTATCGTAGATGATACTATGGATACTATTAATATAAATAGATCGGTTAGAATAGAATGTATTAGAATTATTGCTGGTGGGTTTGATAAGGTAGTAGATGAAAATGTTACAGTTAATGTAATAAATTCAGATGTAGGATTTAATATTGAAAGTGATAATGTTTCGGTAAGAAACCTTACTTTTTCTAAGAGTTCTAATATTGGTGATAATCCTATAATATATGCTTCTGGTGTAGATAATATTGTAATTAGAAGATGTAATGCAAATGATTATATTCGTATTGAAGAATCTAATTTTGCAACTATTGGAGATTGTAATATATCTTCGGGTAATATTCAAATAATTGATTCGGATAAAGTTGATATATATAATAATGTAATAACACCATGTGATGAAGTAATAGGTATATATTGTGAATCTAATGATAATAATTTTGGAATTAATATATATGATAATTTGATATATCATCCTAATATACAATTTGGTGATTTACTTAATGGAATACATTTTGTAGGTGAATATAGAAATGTTAATATTTATAGAAATGTAATTAGGTATTCTTCTTATAATGATTGTTTCGGTATAAAGATGGATGTTGATAATGGTGGAAATATTAAGATTAAAAATAATACATTAATACGAGATGGGAATGTATAAGAATTTTAAATAGGAAATGATTATGTCAGATAATTCAGCAATAATTGTAAGTTCACAATCAAATGAATCTTTTATTGAGATATCTAATAATATCATTTATAATAATTCAAATAACCCTGGTGGATATGCTTTGATTATCACTATGGATGCTGGTATTATTGATTATAATTGGATATATAATTTTGGTACTAATTTTGTAATTATAACTGGTGGTCTTTATGTGTTGGATGATTTTGATAACAGTTATTATAATGTTGTTGATATCGATCCATTGATACGAATATTTCATAATTCATCTCTTGATATTGATAATATAAGTAATTATAGAGTATTAGATAACTCAAGATGTTTTGGCACTGGTATTAATTATGAGAATGTAGGAATAGATAAAAATTCACCAGAAGTCTATGCAACAATCGTTGATACTTTTTATGATGTTCCTAACATCACAAACATACCAGATATTAATTTTATAGGCACTGTTTTTATAGATGATGCAGATACAGTAAATAGTAGATATAATAAGTCTTATGAAGTTGAAAACGATCATTATAGAAATCAATTTGATTGGGGACCGGATGATATAATGGAGGATAGTGACTTTCCTTTCTGGAGAACAAATGATTTTTATAATCAAGATATTGTTTATGTTATTAAAAATAGAAAAGACTTAGAACCATTCGACAATATATTCTGTCCTGCTAATCCTGGATATGGGTTTCCTGAATATAAAGATTATGAGACTGGTTTATTTGGATATCCAAGAATAGATTATCTTAATGAATGTGGTATGTTTTTAAATTCTAGAATAACAGAAGATGAAGTTAGAAGAGTTATCGAAGATGATACTATTAGGATCATAGAGGATGATTAATTAAAGGAGATGTAACGTATGCATGGTATTAAAATAAGTCAATTAAATGAGAAAAAAATAAAAAATAATGATGATTATTTTGAGATATCAACAAATTTTCAAAGTTATAAAATAAAAAGAAGAAATGTATTAGAATTAGATGCTAATAGTTTTGTTGGTCCTACATTTCTAGATTGTTCATCAAATTCAATCTATCATTTTAGATATGATTTTGTTGATGTTGAAAATGAGTTTTATGATTTGGTATTAGTCGATCCAGATAATTTTCAAAGTGAATTTGATAATAGCCCCGTTTATTACTTTCTTTCATTACCATCGGCAAATAATTTTGATTTTGGTTATGAATTAAAGATAGTATTAACTGGAGATCCTGAGAAAGGTGGAGAAGATAGATTTGTAATTGGAATAGAATTATCGGATAATGTAGCCCCATCAGAATTGTTTATATATCCAAACGTAGACACAACAAGTAATACTACAAATAATCTTATAATGGATTTATCTAGTTATGGTTTTGTTTCGTTAATGTGTTCTAAGGATGAGAACTCTAATAAAAAATGGTTTATATTAGATTCTACAGGTGAAAATACTGGAACAATTTGTGATGTGTTATAATATGATTTGTTTAATACCTACACACAATCAATCATCTTATATTTTGGATATTGTAGAGGGGTTTGAATCTCAGATTATAAAACCCTCTATGATTTTTTTTATATTGGATAGATGTACCGATAATTCTTTAGATATTATAAAATCAATCAAATCATCTATTCCTATTGATTATGTTGAGAAAAAAACTGGTAAAAATTTTTCTGCTGGAAATACACGAAATTTTGGTTTTTCTGTTTATAAAAGTCGATATGGTATTCCTGATAAAGTTTTATTTATGGATGGTGATTGTATTCCTAATAGATATGTAATAAGTGAACATATAGAAAATTTGAATCGAATAGATGCTCCATCGGTTTCTTGTGGTAGAAGAAAAGCATACGATAAAAATGGTATAGATGTTGGAGATAGAAGGGATACTGATTATAATAATTTAATGAATGAAAAAGATACTAGAGATGTTATATTTAGTAATAGAAATGGAAAGTTATTACATTCATTAATATATCATAAAGATTTTGTTGCAACACATTCTTGTAATTTATCTATGAATAAAAAAGCAATAGATTTGTGTATTAATATTAATAATAGAATATCTACAACGAAAGAAGATCAAATTTTTAACAGTAGATTTGATGGTACTTGGGGGTATGAGGATAATTTTATTGGGTTATTATTGTTTGTGACTAATGGATATATATTTTCTTGTTCTAATAAAAGTTTTGTTGAACATAAATATCATAAAACAAGAGTACGTATTAGATCAAGAAAGAATAAAAGAATTTTTGATGCATTATCACACAAATTGAAAAAATTAATAGAATTTGATAATACTTATTCCGATACTATAATTCAAACAGATGTACTACTAGATACTTCATTATGTTCTATGCAAAATGGTTTGTATATGTCATATTTCGATACAAATAATATAAATATTGTTAAAGGTAGTACTATATACGATTTATTGGTAAATTCTAACAAAATTAAATTTGATTATTTGAATACCTCCGAAAGTAAGAAATATTTACAATTATTTTTTGCTAGAAATACTTATAAGAAAATAATAGATTCTTATAATAAATGTAATTGTAATAAAGCAATGCAAGACTTTAAAAAAGTAATGAAAACATACGTTAGTATAAGTAATAATAATATAATTTATTGATTGGATTTGATATGAATACTCCTAAAATTTTGTGGATTCCAATAGGACATCAATGTAATTTAAAATGTAAACACTGTGATATTCATACATTAAATGAAAAATTATTATTGTCTAATGATAAAATATTTAAAGTAGTTGATTGGTTTAGTAAATTGAATCCTGATGGTTATGTATTATTTCACGGTGGGGAACCGTTATTAAATAATAATTATATGAATATTATTAACTATGTATTCGAGAAAAAATTAAAATTCTTATTGTTTAGTAATGGAACATTGATAAATAAAGAAATTTCTAAATCATTAAAGGGTAAGGTTGAATGTGTTATCATATCATTAGATTCACATATTGAAGAAGTTCATAATAAATTAAGAGGTAATAAAAATTCATATTCATTAGCAATTAAAAGTATAAATCATTTATTAGATGAAAATATCAAAGTGCATACTAACTTATCATTGTCATCTAAGAATTTGGATCATTTCATAGATTATTGTGATTTTTGTGATGAGTTAGGTATATTTCCAAGATTTTCTGTTATTGAACCAAATTTTAAATATTCGGATATAAATAGATTTAAATTTTCTGATTTGTTTATTAAAGATGTTGATAAATTAAATGAAGTATTAAATACCTATAAAAATAGATATCAATCTTATTTGTGTAATGATAAAATAAATCATATACTTGAATATTTTAATATTTCTAATCAAACTTTTTTATCACCAAAAGAACGTAGACGTGGATATGTTTTTCCTAATAATTGTGATTATAAGTTGATTCAATTAAATAACGAGGGTGAGATATCTATTAGTTTGTGTTCACATAATATTATTAAGAAAAAAATTAATACATTTGATGAATTAAAAGATTTTTGGTATGATAAAAAAAATGAAAATATTATAACTAATTGCACCAAATATTGTAGTATCAACTGTATGAATAAATATGATGGATTTATATAAATACATATAAACTTAAAATATTGGAGATTTGTTTTGAAATATTTGCAGATATGGTTAGGAAAAAAACCAAATAAATATATATTGGATTGTATGAAATCTGTTTTGGATAGAGTAAGTGATAATGATGAATATATTTTAATATCTAATACTAATTTTTTAAAAGATAAGAATATTACTTGGATTAACAGTAATGATTATATTAAAGAAATAAAACAGAATAGTGATATCGATTTTGTTTGGAAAAAAATACAAAATACAACCAAAGGATATTGTTATAAATCTGATATAATAAGATTAGACTATTTATCAAAAAACGATGACGTGTTGTATTTGGATTGTGATATTACTTTATTAGATGATCTTATTTTTGAAAAAGGTATTGTTTATTTGTCTAATTTTGGTAAGAAATATGATTGTTATTTGATGTATGGTGATAAAAAATTTTTCGGGGATGCGTTAAAATATTGTATTCTTAATATTAAAGATTATCCTAATATACCTCATAGTTGGATTTTACGGATTCTTAATAGTAGAAAACTTATATCTAAATATGATTGTAAATTTATAGATGTTAAAAAATATAAACACAAAGGATAAATAAATGTCAACATATTATTTTAATATAGATAATAATTTTATATTAGGACCACCACCATATTTAACTATTAATAATCCTGGTGATTGGGGTATGTTTATGCAATTAATATCAGGTGGAACACTTGATGGAGTTCAACTACAAGATGGGGATGTTTTAAGATTAAAAGGAACAAGAACAGACGCATCTTCGTTACCATTTATAGCAACAACATATACAAATATAACAATAACATCTTGGGAAGATAACGAACCATATTTTTTTAAGATAGATTCAAATCCTTACTTGAATATTATTTATAATATGAATAATTCAGAAATTACTATACAAAATGGAATTTTTGATAGTATTTATTTTGATGATCCATCTACTACTAATAAAATTAATACGATTAAAATGAAAAATTGTATTATATATAATCAATTAAATAGTGAAAATATTACTATAGATTTTAATGGATGTACTTTTAATGACGTTAATCCATTTGATATGATTGAATATCCTGTTTCAGCATATGCTTCTACTTTTAATTTTTATGACTGTGTATTTATAGATTCGATGGTTTCTGATCTTGGAGTTGATACAGCAGCATTTAATTTTCAATATAATACATTTACAGATTCACAACAAGATATTGAATCAGAATTATCAGCATCTGATGTTATTTTATTTGAAAATGATTATGATTGGGTTCCACTAGAAACACTTCCAAATATTGATTCAATATCTGCTGATAATATCATATATGATGATTATGGTGTTACAGTTACTACTACTGATGACAGAAGCTCTATTTGGTTAGACGATGGGATTGATATTGGTTTCTATGAAAATCAAAGAATAGGAAGAGGTGCTTTTAATTTTTTCAAAGAATCCGATGAAGAGAATCGAGGTCACATAGGTTCTTTTTATTTTGGTCCAGATTATGAAAATATAGAAATTGATATAGAAGTTCCTATATTAGAAATTGAAGTTATGGATATAGGAGTTTCTGTATCTAATGACATATTAGATATTCCTACATTAGAGCTTGAGGTATTAGAGGTTGATACGAGGGGTGTTATTTGTGTATGGGCTAATTTTGATTCTGATGTTAGATTTGGTACTTCTCCATTGGTAGTTAATTTCCAAGCAAAAGATTACATTCCTAATGTTGCGTGTTTGAGTGCGTGTGATGTTTCTGAATTTATATGGTTTTTTGATTATGGTAACAATCCTCAAATATCAGCAGTAAGAGAATATGGTGATATTGAGAATCCAAATGATACAATTCAACATATTTATTGTGGACATCATGGAGAATCTTTTGATGTTAGATTACAAGTAATTTATGTACCAAAGGAATAAAATATATGAATAAAGTAGCACAAAGATTAAAAGAGAATTGGATTCGACTATTTGGTCCACAACAACCTATTAGATTTGGTAAATGTAGATTTATAGATATAGTACAATATTTGCCTGAATATTTGCAAGATAGTCAAGTGCAACAATTATTTGAAGTTTTTAATGAATATTTAAATGAGATGTATGAAGGGGAATGTGGATTATTATTAGAAGAAAATCCAATAGATGTTACTGCTTGTGATATTGAAACATCTTCGTGTGCATTGAGTCCTGTGATTGGGACATATCGTATTGATAGTTCTACACATGATACATTTACAGAAGAAGTTGCATCAATTGAATTTACTAATCAATGTGTTCCTCAATCTGGAAGAATTTCAATATTAGAAAAGATTCATAGACTTTCTGATTTGATCGATCCAGACTTAATACCAATAGAATTAATTCAACATTATGCTAATAACTTGGGATATTCTGTTGGATTGAGTAGAGAAGATATAGGTCAATATTTTTTAACTTCTGCTGATATACAATCGTATGAAACATCAGCAGAACAATTACTAAAACAACAATTTGAATCTAATGCAAATAGAGATAAGTATTTGAGATTTATTATTAGAAATTTACCCGAATGGTATAAAATAAAGACTACTAGAAATGCAGTTCAAATGATGTTATTTAGTTTTGGTTTAATTGGAGATTTTGTTTATTATTATACTACTGATTATAAAGACCCAACAATAGATGATTCTATGTTGGATGTTATTAGGGGTATAGAGAATGATGATATATTGTCATCTGATATTACATTTAAAGAATTATATAAACAAATATGTATAATTTCATTTGGTTTATTATTGGAGAATGGAACTATACCAGATCAAAATGTTAATTTAACGGGTATTAATTTTGAAAATTGGATATTAACATTGCCAAGAAATTTAGGATCGAAAACAACAACAGAAGATATTTCTAATATTCGTAATGTTGATGCAGGTGATAATCCATATGTTTCGACTCCACATTTTAAATTATGGTATTCGATAGATGATAGTGTAGGTTTACTATCAGAAAAGGATAGACAGACAAATATAAAAAATGCAGTACTGTCTATAAAACCAATAAATACTGTATTTGATGGTATTGCTGGTTATACTAGAAAAGAAACAAAAAAATATGTTTTTCCTTTTATTAATGTGAAAAGACATATTGTTTTGAGAAACGAATAATAATATAAATATATATGAATTGTTTGAACGAGGAGATAGATTATGGCTCAATATGCCATTATAACAAGTGCTGGAATTAATAAGATATCCGACCATACAACAGGTGAATTTATAAAAATTAAATATTATGTTCCTGTTTATGATGATAGTATACCCACTACGGCTGTTGATATACTTGATTATGTTAGTTCTGCTTCAACGGAACCAGAAGGAACGATATTATGGAAAGAACCAACAACAAGTTCTGGTTTTTATGAGGGAATTTCATATTCACCAATAGTTGATGATGTTGATCAATCGAGGGGTAATTTTAAAGTAACTGTTAGACCGGATTATAATATTACATTTAACAAAGTAGCATTATATACCGAAGATGAAACTTTATTTGCTCAATTAATGATTCCTCAAACTATTACATTAGAGACTAGTGGAGCTTCTCAGTATGGTGGAGATGTAACAATAGATTTTCAATTAGAATCTAATTTATCAGTAGATTTTAGAGAAATTTTCTATTCATCATCGGAAGATTTTTGGGTTCGTATTATAAATGAACACGATGATAAATTTGGTATTCTATATGATGGTGAAGTACATATAAACAATCAATTTGATTCTGATGATGTGGGAATTTCTAAATTGTTTGTTTCAACAAAACATACAATTAATGGTGAGAATCCAAGTAGAGAAAGAGACATGCCACAACTTTGTTTACAATTTGTACATCAAGATGGTAGAAGAATAAGAACAACATTTAGAACAACATCAGAGGGAAATTGTGAATTAGATTTTTATGGTGCTTGTAATGAATCGAATTATTCGTTAATTCCAAAACAAAATGGATTGACTCCTGGTTTGGGATTGTCTAATAGAAGATGGAATCATTTATATTTATCTGATGTATTTGAAATATATAATGAAAATATTAATGTGGAATTGAATGAGGGTAAATATGCTCCGATAGATGTTAATGATAATTCATTTATTAAATTTGATTTAGTAGAACAGAAAGCAATTTTTCATAATGTAGATATTTTTAGTAATAAATATTTTCACGGAAATTTACATAATTATCCTGATCAAGATTTATTAATAGAAAGTGATAATGGGATGATAATTAAGTCTGGAGAGGATGTTGAAATAAGAGCAGGGAATAATAGAAATATTAGAGTAGATAATAATATTATTCCAACAAGGACTAATATTAGTTTTGGTTCTATTGATAATAGTTGGTTTAGTATATTTGTAGATAATATAATAAGTAATAGAGATGATAATAATTTATTTGTCTATAATAATTTGATTCCAGCTGGAAATATTAATTTAGGTACGTCCAATAATAGATGGCAACAATTATATGTAACAAACATCGATAGTATTTCAATTATATGTGGTAATTTAGTTGGAGATAATATAGATGTATCGGTTAGAATGTTAATAACTGATGGGGATAATGAATTAACTTTAGATGCTGAAAATATATGGGGTAATAACCTAACTATTGGTACTATTGATAATCCCGTACAGAATTTTTATGTAGAAGATATACAGATAGTATAATTATAACAATTGAATATTTTATAATAGGATATTAATAATGCAACCAACAAATGCTATAATAGTTACTAATGGTGTAAATAAAATTAATGAATCACATGAATTTGGAATAAAAATACGTTTAATGTATTATCTTCCAATGTTTGATTCTAGAATAGAAAAAGATACTGATATTTCAGATGTTGTTGATTTGGAAAGTAAAGATGTATCAATTGGTGACGGTAATGATGATATTATTTACTGGAGAGAACAACCTACAAATATGAAATACCCACGAAATAAAAATTTGTTTTTAGGTATTGGATATCAAACATTAACCGAGAATAATAAAAATAAAAGTGTTTATACTATTGATACGAGTATTACATTAAATCAAGATATCATAGATACGTATGGTAGTATAAAAGTAAATAAAATAGCACTATATGGTGTTTTATTAGGAAGTAAACCAGATGCAATTTCAAATGAGACAATTCCATCCGAACCTTTTTTGTTTGGATATTGTATTTATAATGAACCTATTCAAATAGATAGTGGTAATGATTCTTTATTATTAGATTTTGTTATTGATAATAATACCGATTCTATTAACTATGATCCTTTACCATATACAGATGAAGGAAGTTATTGGACTTTGGGAGGAGATAAAATAATATCATTTGATGGTTCTGTATACATATCAAAAACTACTTCTATAAATGATAGAAGAAAATATATATATCAAGGTGACAGTAAGAAAGATAGTTTTACTAAGTTACTATCGTCATCTACTGATGATTCGTATAATTTAATATCATTAGGATTCTTAGATGAAGATTATGAAAAACAAAGAACTGATTTTAGAATAGTTACAGAATTGGATAATTATTATTTAGAAACAAATAATACTATATATCCAAAATACGATGATGAATATGGAATAGGTAAAAATAATAATAGATGGAATCATCTATACCTATTAGATAATGTATTTGATATGGATGACAATGAAGGTAATAATATTAAATTTGATGGACAAGATAAAATATTTACATTAGATAATATAGATGTATATGTGAATAGTAATATCTTTGGAAATTTAAAAAATTATACAGATTTAGATTTATCTATTGATAGTAATAAGAAAATAAGAATATCCTCAATAGAAGATATTCAAATTAAATCAACTGATGAAATTAAAGTTCAAAATAGTTTAATCCCAATGAGAACTAATATTGATTTAGGACAATCAAATCAAGGTATAAATGAACTATATGTACGATCACTTAGAAATATTGTGAATAGACCTATAAATATTCACAATTCGTTAATTCCTATTAATGTGGATAATCTTGGTGATATATTTAATAGATGGAATTTTGTATACACAAATAATATTGATAGTGATAATATCAAGACAATTGATATGCAATTAGGTGAAGGTACTATTAGTAAATTATCATTTTTTAATAAGGTAGATTCATACGTTTTTGCTATTAATGATAATAATTTGTGGGACATTTTTATTTTATATAAAATAATGGAAAATTCTTATATTGTGTATACTACAACAATAGATATTAATAATGAGTTAATTTCTACAGGAATACAAGTAGAGATTCCAATTGAAAATATTAAATATATTACAGGTGGAAAACATAAAAAATTGCAAATAACACCAACAAATATACAGGCTATTAATATTGTCGATGAATTTGATTGGAGTTCTAATATTATAGTAAATGAAGATAATGATGATTTATTTTTTGTTCCTACTCAAGAAACTGTTACTAATGTTAATAAAGAAGAATTATTTGATGAAAAATTTCAAATAGTAACAAGAAATTTAGATGCAATATTAGAACAAGAAAATAGAATACATAATATAGGTATACAATTACCACCTACCGAAGATGATGAAATTATATATGTAAAAAAATTATATATTAGGGATGGTGGATTACATTTATCGGGTCCGGAAACAACTAGATATGATAGTTTGGTATGTTTTCATAGAAGTGATTCTGATCAATCATCTATATTAAAAAGATTTCAAAATTCAAGAAATGATTTTTTTGGAGTTGATTTTACAAATATACCTACTGACTTTATTGATATTGGATCATTGATAGAAAATGAAACAATTAATGTATATTTGGATGGTGCTTACAATATGGATGATTTAAACTCAGATCAAAAAAAAGGAATAGGATTATCGAATTGGTGTTTAGATGGTACAGGATTTGAAATAGATTATTATATTCTCGTGAATAATAAAGAAACTATTGTACAAAAAAGAACTATAGTAGATAAAATTGTTATTAATAATATTAGATGGATTGCTAGAAGTAAAAGTAAACAGAATAGATCAGGAAGTTTGATATATTCGTTGAGAGGATTTAATTATTTTATAATTGCAAAATTGTTAGAAATTGGTGTAGATCAAAATGATGATTTAATTTCTGTTTTACGAGGTGTAACTACATCAAATGATATAATTTTTGAACATAAAGAACATAGTAATGGATCAATTGTATCTTACCGTAATAGGGATGGTGGGTTGGTTGTGAATAGGAATGATTTTGGAAGGTCACAATTTGACAGTACTAATTTTGGAACTATTAATATGCGTAGGTTGGATGGTTCATCTGTTAGTTCTTATAGACCAATAGTATATCAGAGTAATGTTCAATATTCAGATGGTTCTAATAGAACGATAAGAGGTTCTATGAATTGGGAAATATATACTAGAAAAATATAAATATTGTAAATGATTGAATTTTTTATTTTATAGGGGGTTGAAAGATGATAATGACAAGAAAAGAGTTGGTTGATATGTTTGTTTGTTTATCAGAAATGGATTCGAATATTAAAGTTAATAAATGGTTTTCGTATGTAGTAATGGTGAATCAGAAACAATTGAAAGATAAAGCAAAAGCGATTATTGATATATCTAAACCAAAAAAAGAGTATTTAGAATATAATGAGAAAAGAACTGATATATTGAATACATATGGTGAGAGGGATGATTTAGGGAAAATAATTACTTTAAATGATTCGATTAAAATTAGAAAAAATGATATTGATGAATGTCTTTTAAAGTTGAAGGAACTAGATGTAAATTATAAAGAAGCTATAGACGAGAGAAATAATAATTTAGAAGAGTATTATGAGTTACTTGAAACTGAAATTGATGTAGATATTGAGACTGTTCCTTTTAAATATGTTCCTGATAATATTTCTATATCTGAATTAAAAACATTAAACAAGATGATAATAATGCCAGATAAAGAAGAGGATAAGGTAAAATAATGTATCCTAATAATTTTCGTAACGATAAATGGATATTAACATTTAGTAATATTCCAACAGTAAAAGATAGACACGATCTAAGATTATTTGACAATTATATTAAATCATTAACTTTACCCGATTATAATATGGGTCAAATAATCTCAAATGGAGAATTTGGTTTTGATATAAGACATCCGCAAGCAGGTATGTTAATTAATAGAGATTTATCTCAATTACAAGTTGAATTTAAACTATCAGAAGATATGCAAAATTATCTTTATTTATTTAAGTGGATGTTAGAATTAAAGTATGGTCAATTAGATAATGGAAATTATCAAGGAAAAATAAGAGATTATAATATAAAAGCAATGCATTTACATTTATTAGATAATCAAAAAAGAACTACAGCTATAATAAAATTTACTAATGCTTTTTTATTGACTTTATCTTCTATGCCATTAACCTTTGGAACTTCAGATGAAGTAACATTTACTTGTAATTTTTCATATGAAGAAATAACATATACACAAAAAGACCCAATGACAGGCGGAGAAACATTAGATATTCCTAATCTACATTCTCCTTGTGATGATGGACCGTTACCATTAGATACTTCAGCAACCTGGAATCAATAGGAAATTATAATGGATATATATAAAATACAAGTAAGTAACAATATTGATTTTAGTGATTTAGTAGTAAGTGAATTAGTAAATTATCCATATCCAAATGAAAATTTTAATGAATATTATTTTAAAACAGGAGATTTGGAATATGGAAAGACTTATTATTGGAGAGTTAAAAAAATAGATTTATTATATGGAAATAGATCGGATTGGTCTACTCCTTGTGTATTTTTTACTAAAGGTGAGGATGTTATTATAAATACACAAACACAAATAATAGAATTTATTGCATTAGGTATGGAACCAAAATGTATTTGTAAAAAGGGTGTTAAAAATTACGAGTCTTCTTGTCCTGATAAAAAGGGAGTACAAGAATATAAGAGTGATTGTTTAAAATAAAATTATAAATAATTATACGATTTAATTTATTTTTACTAACAGGAGTATTTATGGATGGATTGAATTTGATTAAAGTTAAATTACTTGCGGATGAAAAAGTAATTAGAGAAACGTGTAACAGATGTGGAATAGCAAATAAGAAAAAAAGAATACTATATCCTAGTTGTTATTTATATAAAATGGATGGAGAATATTATATAGTTCATTTTAAAGAACTATTTCTTTTAACTAGAGACAATGGATATAACAACATTTCAGATGAAGATATTAAAAGAAGAAATGCTGTTATTTTTTGTTTAAAGAATTGGGGTCTTATAGATGTTGAAGATGATAATATCGATCCTCATAATATATTTGTGTTTGTATTACCTCATTCACAGAAAAAAGATTGGAGGATATCACACAAAATAAATCTATATTTTATGAATAATATAAATAATGAAGGGACAGAAAATGACTGATAATATTTATTTTGAAAATATAGATGAAAATGACTTTGAGGATTTTTTAGATTTTGAACGTCATTATGGTTTTGATTGTGATGAAGAAGAAGAGTCACTAGAATTAAATTTTGATGATTAATGTATTAAATTAAACATAGGAGTGAACTATGAAATTTCTTAATTATTTGAGTAAATATGAAAAAGAAGATGTTTCGGATATTAAAAATGTATTAGAAACGAAAAAAGAAAAGATGGATTCTATTATCAAAGAGGCCTTTTATGGTGATTTTGTTTCAAAGGAAGAAGCAAAATTAGTAATTGAAAATGATATTGTCGATTTGAAAAATATTGATAAAGACTTTTTAAAAAATAACAAAAAAGAGATATTAAATAAAATAGATTCATTAACAGAAGGGGAAATAAAAATTATAATTAATAATTATGAACCTGGTTCTAGAACTAGTAATCAAGGAACTTCTACAAATCTTTTAGAACCAACCCCATTTATTGACGTAGAAGAATCTACTACTGTTAAGAAAAAAAGAGGAAGACCAAAAAAGAAATTAGAATGTGACTACAAGAAAGTAGATGAAGCTTCTCATGTGGAAACATTAGATGATATTGTTACTGATGAAGATAAAAAGAAAATATCTAAGGGCAATTTACCATATAAATTATATGATAAATTGTTTAATTACTATATGGATTTAGGTGAAATTCCTTACGGTATTGCTAAAGCAAGAACAGGTGATCCTATGGATTGGGTTTTAGAAAGAGTAACAAAAGATTTAAATATTACTGAATATGTAGATAAAAAAAATCTTAAAGAAGATGAAGATGTTTTAGAACAAGAAGATGATGAAAAATTAAAATGGTCTGATATTGAATCTAAACTAGATGATATCGATTCTAAATTAGATACACTAATAGATGATAAAGAAACCGAAGAAGTTGAGGATGAAGTAGAAGTTGAGGATGAAGTAGAAGTTGAGGATGAAGTAGAAGTTGAGGATGAAGTAGAAGTTGAGGATGAAGTAGAAGTTGAGGATGAAGTAGAAGATGAAATTGACGATGAAGAAATCGAAGAAGAATAAGATATGAAATTTTTCAAGTATTATTTTGCTGAATCACACGGGGATATTCCAAGAAGGAATATCCCTTTTGATGAATTTTCAGAAAATGAATTTAAAATATTCAAGACTGAAATAGTAGATGCTTTAGATGAATTAGATAAAGCTTTCTATTCAGAGTACAATATTCATTTGTGGGAAGATATTAAACAAAAGAAAAAAGAATATGATTTGTTTTCATCTCACGCGTATCAAATATTTAATAATGCATTAAATACATTAACCGACATAGAAACAACAGATATAAACATTCAATTTCCAGAAGATTTGACAGAAAAACTTATTGATTTTTTACAAAAAAATAAGGGCAAATCTTTAGGTCAGATGAAAATATTATCTTTTTCTAAAGATGATATTAGTATCATATTATCTACCTCTGTTAAATTTGGAAATTTAATAGAGAATGTAACGATTGTATTTGAACCTACTTTTTGGCAAGATAATAGACCAGTTCCTTCTACTATATATGCTAAGGATGTTAAATGGGATTCCGATGTTCCTGGAGATATTCAAGAAGAGTATTATGAGTATTTATTGCAATCATTAATAGGAAGTGAGACATTAGAGGACATATCAATAATAACCCCAACAGGTAAGGTATCGGCATCAAAACAGTTAGATAATCCAAAGATTTTAGGTTTTTCGGTTAAAGATGGAATTAGAACAAGATTTTATCCAAATTTAGATTTGAATGGTAATATAAAGATTGCAGATGGTAAAAAATCATTTAGAACTACAAATAGACCTGAAACTGATTTAGACACTAATCTAAGGAATATTTATTCAGTATTATTTCAAAAATTACCAAATGAAAATGAAATAAATAAAATGAAGTCATTTCGAGGTGTTTTGGAATTAATGAAAGAATTAGATAATGATATTATAGATAATATTTTAACTAGATTTTCTTCGTATTTGTGGGGAGATGAATCAAAAATAATTAAAGGTGATAAAGATGAATCTGGTATAATTAAAGAAGATTTAAAAATAAAAATTGCTATATATAATGAATTTATAAAATATCACCCAGATGTAAAATATGATGATGCTTATTTAGACCAAAGAATAAGAGACTTTTACAAAGATAACTAATGGAAAATGGATTCTTTCTAATAGCGAGACTAATTTCTTTAAATGAGGTTTTGAGATGAAGAACAAACACACAGGCGGTTCATTTTTCGACGATGTAAAGAAATGGGAACAGGAAGACCCGGAATTCCGTCAGAAGGTCGAGGCACACATTGAAAAGCGTAAACTTGCCGCAATGGCGATATTGACTAAGAAGCCACGAAGTCTTTAGTTTCGGGGTAGTTCACATATATAGTACATTTATTGAATGGAGGTTGATTTGAATAAAATTATAATTTATACTGCTCTTTTTGGAGCATATGATTCTAAATTGATAGAATTGGATGACTATGATAGAAAAAAATTTCAATTTGTTTGTTTTACAAATTTAAAACATTTAAAGTCATATACGTGGGATGTGGTTTATGTAGATAAACTTCCAGTTCCTAATGATAATACAAAATCCTCACGATATTATAAAACGAACCCGCATAAATTTTTCCCCGATTATAACATTTCAGTTTGGATTGATTCATCTTGTTCTAGATTATCTATGAAAAGATTAGAGAATTTGATTGATAGATTTAATAAATTAAATGTTAATTTATATATCGAAAAACATCCATCGAGAAATTGTATATATGATGAATTAAAGGCTTGTATCTTTTTTAAAAAAGATGATGTATCTGTTATGAATAAACAAATTAATGGATATCGATTAGAGGGAATGCCCAAAAAATATGGAATGGTTGAGACAGGGTTTCAAATTAGAAAGCATAATGAATCGGATGTAATCAAATTTCAAGAATTATTATGGAATGAAATTTTACATAAATCAAAAAGAGATCAACTTTCTTGGAATTATTGTTCTTGGAAATTGAAATTTGATAATTATTCTATGTTTAGTTTTAAAGAAAAGAATTTGATATTATCTTTTCGAGATCACATGAAAGAATATAAAGAAAAAGTCTTATTAGTAGGGCCCTGGTTGGGAGAAGAAGAATATGAGAAAAAATGGTTAGAATATGTATATTCCCATATAAGTTCTACCCCATACGATAAAATAATTGTTGGGTGTAGATCAGGAAGAGAATTTTTATATTCTAATTATGCAGATGACTTTATTTTTTCTGATGTAGAAGGAAGTAGGGATAGAAATTTAATAAATGGAAAAGTCCCAAGATTTAATGTTACATCATCCGATGATAAAGAAATAATACAATTAAATCCTACAAGTGAAATATTTAATGATATAAGACCAGACCGAATATCGATAATAATAACTGCATATAAGACTCAAGATTATATTGAGGAATGTCTATTATCGATTCAAAATCAAACCTATTTTAAGAATCACGATAATTATGAAATTCTAGTTGCGGTTGATAATGATGAAAAAACATTGAAAAAATTGATGAAATTGAGGTCGAAAATTAATAGATTGAAGATATATAATTCTTCTAAAAATGTAGGAACATATATCTTGAGGAACTCTTTAGTTCAAAAGAGTAATGGAAAGTATTTGTTATTTTTTGACTCAGATGATATTTTATGTGATGATACTATTAAAAATATAATGTCATTGGATAAACACGATTATGTTAGATTTCGATTTTCTGATTATATAGATATAGATGATGGATATGTTAAAATACAGAAATATTATTCTGTTGCTGCTGGTGCTTTTTGGGTATCAAGAGAAATCTTTAATAAAATTGGGGGATTTCAATCTTGGTTTTGTAGTGCAGATAGAGAATTTATGATTCGTAGTAGACATAATAAAATTCCATATAGTGTTATAAATCAGAAGTATTCTATGTATAGACGAGTACATAGTAATAATTTAAGTTCTAATAATACTACTTCGGTAACCGGAAATAAATCTTTATTACGAAATAGTTATCATTTATGGATGAAAAATAATAAAACTTGGAGTATTCCTATTATTCCTATTGTTATTGACCTAGAAAATAAAACTTGATTGGAGCTTTAGATGAATTTTAAACATATTATACTAATTAGATTTAATTACCCAAAAAACGAAGCTAATTTAGATATTAGAAAAAGGTATCTGGAAGAGATTTGTTTACATTCATTAGAAAGACAAACAAATAAAAATTTTTCTGTTTTGATTTGCTCTAATTTAGATTTAACTTTTAATTCCGAATTAGATATTTTTATTGTTGGTGATGGAAATAATCATGGAAAATGGAAAATGGATAGTACAAATAGGAATAAAAAATTAAAAGAACTTAGTGAAAATTATGAATATATCATAACAACAAGATTAGATTCAGATGATGTATTATTACCAAATTGTATTGATATAATACAGAAAAATTTTCAAGAAAAAGATAAAATAATAATAGACCCATCGGGATATACATATGAATCAAGAGTAAATAAATTTATGGAATATACTTCATCAAGACCTTCACAATTTCTTAGTTTGATTGAATCTACAATTAATCCTGTATATTGTTATAAAAAACCTCATACTAATATGAAACAATTAGGGCCGGTTATAACATTAGATGATTTGGTTAGAATATATGTAGTTCATGACCTTTCAATATTTAGTTCTAAAAAAAGTAGTTCTAGATATAATGGTAAGGTTGTCGAGATTCCTAAAAATTGTAAATATTATATAGAAAAATGGAATGAATTATTAAAAGAAATAAAAAAATGAAAAAAATATCAATAATAATAACCGCATATAAGACTCAAGATTACATTGAGGAATGTTTACTGTCTATTCAAAATCAAACATATTTTGTTGATAATAAAGATTATGAAATTTTATTGGGTATTGATGGTGATAAAGAATTATTAAATCATATACAAAAAATAAAAAGTAAAATATATAATTTACAAATATATAACTCTTCTAAAAATGTAGGAACATATATCTTGAGGAACTCTTTAGTTCAAAAGAGTAATGGAAAGTATTTGTTATTTTTCGATTCTGATGATGTATTATACGATAATGTAATAAAAGATATAATGTCATTGGATAAACACGATTATGTTAGATTTAATTATATGAAAAAAATTTGTGCTTGTGGTTGTTTTTGGATATCTAAAAAGTTATTTGATTCTATTGGGGGTTTTCAATCTTGGGTTTGTAATGCAGATCAAGAATTTAGAAAAAGAGTAAAAAAAAATAATATTGAATTTGTTGTTGTTAATAATGAAAAGCTTTCTATGTATAGAAGAAGACATAATAATAATTTAACAAAAAGTAAAAATACAGGAATGAAATCTGAATTGAGAAAAACTTATAGAGATTGGATTAATAATAATACTGATTGGTCTATACCTATAATACCAAAAATAACAGAAATTGAACAAAAATAGATTGGAGATTATATGGTTTTATTTACGAAAGAAGAAGAATTTTCTGCTAAATATTTTAGAAAAAGATGGAATGATTATCTTAGTAATGTTTCTATTTCTGCTAAAAAAATAATAGAAGAAAACAAAATGACTAATTTTTTAGAGATTGGTTGTGCTGGAATGTCTTTAATAAAAAGTAGTGATACTATTGATATTAGTAAAACTTGGGAGGGAACCCCTATAAAAGATATAAATTATCCTACATACTTATATGATATATCTAAAAAAGGTTGGCCTATAAGAGATAAATATTATGATTTATCTATTGCAACACAAGTATGGGAACATTTAGATGATCCATATATTGCTTTTGAAGAACTAAAACGAGTATCTAAATTTGCTATTTTAACATTTCCGTATTTATGGAAGTCGTCAGATAAAATACATAAAAATATAACAAAAGAAAAAATAGATAAATGGACGTTAAATACTCCTTTTTTAGAGGAACGAATTTTTAATACTAGATGTAAAAGATTAATGAGGGTGTATAAATTTTAATATACATTGGAAATATATAAATACTTCATATTAATAAAATAACTAATTTGTAATATTATTAAGGAGAGTTAAAATGAAATTTAGCAAATACTATTTTTGTGAAGGATTGCCTTCAGGATTTGAAGCTGATGATATAGAATCAATTGAAGATTTTGTTGCATCCGAGGAAGAAGATGGAAAATTGATAGATGTTGAAGTTAAAGATCCAGAAGAATTAGAGGAAGATATCGATGATGCCGATATACGAGATATTGATGTAGATGAATTAAAAACACGTAGATTAGGTGCTCCTACTAGAGATGCAGAATTAGCAAAAAGACCAGAACGAATGTTACACAAATCTAATATTGTTGACGAAAAAGGTAATTTAATCGACAATGATAAACTTAGAGCATTAATTACTAAAAGACCTGATAAGTTAATAGATGCTAATACTAAACTAAAAACATCAGGAAAGATGACAAATCAAAGATTCTATGATATGACTTTACCAGCATATCAAGGATTGTATGTTGATGAAAAAACAGGATCATTTAAAGTAGTAAGAACTTGTCCGTATGCTGGAGAATGTTCTAAATTTTGTTATGCTGCTAAGGGTGGATATGTAATGTTTCCTGCTTCAAGTTTGAGTGCTTCTAGGGTAGTTAATTATTTAATGAATGATGAAGAAGGATTCAAAAATCAAATGATTAGTGAATTACAATCGGCATCAGGTGGATTAAAGAAAAAAGGAATACAGTTAGTATTACGTTGGCACGATAGTGGTGATTTCTTATCAGAGAAATATTTACAACTTGCATATGATATTGCTAGAGCGACACCTGAAGTAGAACATTACGCTTATACTAAGAATATTCCTTTAGTTAGAAAACTGCAAGAAGTTCAACCAAATAATTTTACTTTTAACTTTTCTTTTGGTGGAACTGAAGATGAAACAATCGATGTAGATAAAGATAAACACGCAAGAGTAGTATCTGCTGATTTATTTAAAGACCTTATTATTAGAGGAAAACAAGGTCCAGAAGCATTTACATCTATGTCATTAGAGAAATTAAAAGATAGAGTATCTGATGAATATAATATACCAAGAGAAAATATTATCAGTTATGATGAATTAGTAAGAATGCCTGCAACAACAATTCCAAAATGGCACGTTCTTGTTTGGAAAGGTCACGGAGATGATTCTGGTGCTAGAAGAGATGTATTAGGTACATTATTACTTATTCACTAAGAGGAATAAAATGTCTAAAATGAGATTTTTAGAATACTATGGGGATTCTTGGAGGGACAAAATTGTCCTTCATAGAACCCCTACAGGAAGATTATCCCGTGCTAAGGTTGGCAGTTTACCAGCAGAAAAACAATGGAAGTATAATCCTAATCGTTACAAAAGAACAGGTGCAGATAAAAAAGTAACAAAAAAGGATTATGAAAAAATAGTCCCTATTGAGGATATACAATATTTGTTAGAGTTTTGGATGGCAATAAAAGATCGAGATGAATTGGGACGATTTGAAGAAAATAAGTTAGTATTAGCAACTGATGATTCATCTATAGTACACGAAGTATTTGATGAAGATTATTTACCAGTTAAATTAAAATCTGTACCATTGGATGCAGTAGTAAAATATAGAGTTGTTGATGAAGAAGGTAATGATGAATGGAAAGAATTTGATGATGAATTGACATCTAGACAAAAATATGATTTTATTAAATTTGAAGATAATAATATATTTCTATTAGATTTATTTCCATATGTTGAAAGAATAGATGTTAAATTAGATATAGAGGATGATCAGGAGGTATAAATGAGATTTAATGATTTTTATTACTTAACAGAAAAAAGTTATTGGAAAGATGATTATGTAGGTAGAACTTTTTATGTGCAAAAAATATTAGCAAGTCCAGAAGACACTAAGAAAATATTAACAGATTTATTAGAAAAAAATAAAAAATTAATAAGAATAGAACCTACCGAAGATGTTGATTTTATTGTTAGGGGTGGTGCTAAATCAGTTATGGATGCTTATTTTAAAGGTGAAGATGGAAGTATATATAAATTTGAAGGAATTTCTAAAAATGTATTAATAGATGAGGAGAGTTTGGAAAAATTTGATGCTGCTAAATATGAAAATTTAATAGTATTGTGGCATAATAAAATTAATACTCCTGATATGACGGAAGAACAGTTAAGAGATTTATCTGGGTTGTCAGATTCTAAGTATGATAAATTGTATGAGAAATTTGTTATGGATGAACAATTTGTTGAATTAGGAAAAAAATATGCAAATGCAACCTCTAAAGAGATCAAGGGGTTAATTTCACAGACTGGTAGAGCATCGGTAGAATTGACTGATTTTTGGTTAGAAAATGGAGGTGTTGATACTACTCCTAAAACTGATGTTGCTGGTGGAGACTATAAAATAAGTATAAAAAAATCAGGTGGTAGTCAATTACTATCAGCAACTTATGGTGAGTCAAATGCAACTTTTGCTGCTGCTTTAAAGAATATTGGGAATAAAACAGATCCTGAATTAAAAGAAAAATTAGAAAAAATAAGAGACAAAACAATTTGGACAGATGTTAATACAGGAGAATATCCTATTGATGTGACTTCTGTTAAAAAATTAATACCCGATGAAATATCAAAAGAAATGAGAAAACGTAAGGATAAACGAGATAATGATAAAATAGTAAGAGGATTGAATGAATTTATATCTGAACAATCAAAGCATCCTGTAATATCTCAAATTATATCGGGAATGATACTAAACTCACAATTAGATCAAATATTACAAGAGATTCTTCAAAAGGATAAAGAATTGAAATATGAATTTACAAAAGAAGCAATGACTGGTAATATTAAATTTGGTACTGAAAGTATAGGTTCTGCTAACTATATATTAGTATTTGATACCGAAGGAAATTTAAAGACTAAAAAAATCGATAGAACTATAATTGAAAAATATGCTTCTAAAGTAAAATATAATGTTACGTATAAAAGTTCAGGTAGTAAAGTAGCAACAGCACTTAGAGGAGCGATGAGAGAAAATAATATTAATATGGATATGATTATTGAGGGTGTGTTTGATGATTTACTTGATATTGGTAAATCTATGTTAAAAACAGTAGTGGAAAAAGCTAAAGATTGGTTTGATATAATAAAGAATTTTCTTATTGAATTTTATAGAAAAGCGATGGACTTTATAATAAGAATATCAGAAAGAGGATATAATGCTTTATTATCAATTTTAGGAATGGAATTATACGAAGTAGTAGACAATAATCCTACATTGTATCTTGATGATTTTTAACATTGGATGATATATGAATTTTAAAAGATATTACTTACAAGAAGAATATATATCCAAAGTAAAATTAATAAAAGAGAATGATCATCCTCTTGTTATTTGGGGTATAGAAATTGGTAATATATTAGGTCTTGATTTTCAGGGTTTGTGGGATAGAAGTGGAATGGAAAAAATGTTTCCAAATGAGATATTACAATTCACGGATTCAAAACAAACAAAAGCTACATTTACAGTTGATTATATAGATGGGACGTCTTTTGATGAATTATTAGATAGAACAAAAAATAAATTGGATTTAAAACATAGAGAGTTCAAAATTAAAAAGGAAAAAAATTAAAGATAAAATTTTAGAATTGGGAGGAAAGAAATGAGTGTATTAAATGAATTAAAGGGACGTTTAAAAAATCAAGGATGGTACGAAAGAGATTCTGGTATGACAAAATAAATCTAATGGATGTGGCTTTAAATTTATCAGGAAGAAGAAAAGAATTAGAAGATAAGGCTACTGATTTAATAGATGAATATGGAATATTAAAAGCTTTGAAATTAAGTAGAGGAGAAATTTAATAAATATATAATGACATCGAATTTTTAATATAGGAGATGTAAAATGGGACTTAAAGAATATATTACCGAGAAAGAGAAAAAAGAGGGTGTAAATCCAAAAACATTAGTTGAAGATGTTGTTAAGTATATGAAATCTGGTGGAATGAAATTGAATGATAATTTATGTGTGACCACTATTTTTTTTGAAGGAAAAGGCGATTTGAAGAAAATATCAAAAGTTTTGGATAAGAAATTTGGTAAAGGTATTATTGGAGAGGAAGAAATTATTTATGATGGTGGTTCTAATTACAATATAAAAATCAAAAATGAAGCTGGAAAAATCAAGGCAAAAATTTCGAGGGGGTTGATTAAATGAGTAGAACAATTCTTAATGAATTAGAAGATTTGGTTGGAGATAAACTAAAAGTCGGTGATATTGTAATGTGGAGAGGTTCTTGGGGAATGGATGAACCGCAGAAAGCAAAAGTAACCGGAATAGGTAAAGGTAAAGATTGGGATGAAACATATCAAGAATTGCCTTGGTCTAAATTAGAAGATGATACATATACCGTTGATATTGAGGTGAAAGATTTTTTTAACAAAACAAAAAAACATTGGGCATGTGGTTATCAACTATCTCCATTAACAGAATCAAAAGAAAAAAATATAGTAGAAGATACCCACGAAGAATTAGAAAAAGCAGAATCTGAATGGAAAGAAAAGAAAAAAGAATTGATGAATATGGTATCTATTAATGCTAATCAAATTCAAACATACTTAGAGAAGATCAAAAACGGATTAAATGTTACTTCTGCTATTGATTCTTATTTAGAAGAATTAAAAGAAATTTTTAATACTATCGAAGATACCGATTATGACTTCAAACTAAGAAGGCAGGATTTAGAAAATGAATATAATTAATGAATCAGAAAAATTTATGGATGATGACGTTGTTATTTTTTATCTTAAAGTAAAAGAACATTTTAACGTTTAATATTTGGAGGATTGGATAATGGAAAAAGGAAAAGTAATATCGGAGGCAGAAAGATATCTTTATGAAGAGGAGGATGATGAAAATACATATTCACATTATGAGAGAAGTCTTGAGGTATTAAGAAAAGTTCCTAATTTTTCTGCAAGAGGTAAGACTTGGAATGTAGATATTGTAGATGAAGTCCAGGCTGGAGAATTTGTAGAAATTTATAGTGATGAAGATGATACCTATATTAGATCGACTCCTTATTGGGAGGGAATGCATTTACCAATAGCATTTTATATTAATGATGGTGATAATGTATATGATAAAAGATATCCATTAGAAGATATGTCTGATTCTTCTGATGAAGAATTTAAAAAGTATTTAGTTCAAAATTTAAAGAAAGCAGTAAATGATATACCAGAGGATATATTTGATAAATATATAAAATAAAATGGACATATCAGTAAAGAAACAAAAAGAAATAAATGTAAGAGAGATGATAATTTCTCTAAGAAAAAAGTTGAATAAGATGGAAGATAATGAATTGAAAAAGAAATTATCTTCCATTTTTTCTTTTGTTATATCTCCGAATGCAGATTTGGAGAAAATACTTAGGATATTAGATAAATTAAGGAATGATGCTAATACACCATCTAAAAAAATGGATCATATAGACACAAGAGTCTTGATTAAATTTTGGGATGATGTGATTAGAATAATAACAGATACAATAAAGAAGAATAAGGAATTAGATATGACTTATTAATAATAATCAATATTTTGATAATAAGGAGTTAATGATTGTGGAATTGTTTAGTAGTTTTTTATTTTTAGGTGTCATTACCATAATTACACTAATAACGATGTATAATAATAGGAATTTGAGTAAGACTTTATTTTTATTATTAGTAGAAGAATATAAGTGTGATTTACGTACCAAACAAATGAGAATATCTTCTAGTATATTAAAAAATGCAAGACATATACATTATCGAATATTTTCAGAATGTTTTATTAATACAAAATCACATTGTATAAATAATAATAACAACTGTGAATTGTTGAGTAATACGATTCCATTGTATTTACAATTACATAATATGTTGTTAAAAGAGATATTTAATAAAGCATTACATACTATTATAAAAAATGAATTAGAAAGAGGATATTACTTATATATTGAAAATAAAGAATTTGATAACTTTATATCTATGGTGAAAAATTCAGTAGAAGATTATGTGTGTCACAAATATGGAAATCAATGTTTAAAGTATAATTATTTGTCATTGAATAAAGAAGATAAAAATATACATAAAGAGGTATGTAAAGAAAATAAAATATTGGAAGTTGCATTGTTTCAGATTTTTTCTCAATGTAAAATATTAACACTAGAACATAACAACCAATTAAAAGAAGTGGAAAAAAAGAGTAAATATAAACCATTCGAACTATTAAGAAACATTATTCAGATTAGGCTATCAAAGGGGTATTAGAGAATGAGTTTTTTAGAACAGATTATGCAATTAGTATCATCTACTGGTCCTATTATTGGAATCATTGTATTAATATTAATAATAGGAACTGTATTAATATATAGATTAGATATTATTATGTTATTGTTTAATAAGAATAAAAAAGAAGATGTTAGTAAAAAAATATTAATGGGTGATATTATATCTGTAAATTCAAAGATATTAATTTACTTATTCGATATCCACGCAAATTATAGGGAATCTCTTACCGAATTAAAAGAGGCAGTATTAGATAAACAGAAAGAATATTATGAACAAATATGTGATCAAATAATTGATGAAATTTGTGACTCTTATAAGAAGATACAAGAAAAAAAACTAGATGTAGATAAAGAAATTTATTCATATGGTGATCCATTGAAAGAATTTTTATTGTTTAAAGAAGTATTAAAAAATGCTTTTTATACAAAAATATTAAAAGAATTTGAGAGATCGTTTAAAAAAAATGGGTTTCATTTGTATGGTGATATTGAACTAAATACTTTTGTAAAAAAGAAAGTAGATATATTGTTACAAAACTTGAATAAACACATAAGTACAAATCTACCGATATATAACAACACACTATATATTAATCCTTTGGCCTCTGAAATAGTAGATTTTATAATAAACCGAACATATATGGAAGAAAAAGTATTAGATATATATAAGAATGCTAGAGATGAATACATTAATATATGTGTTAGAGGTGAAGCACAATTAAAAGTAGAATTTCAAAATTCAATTAATACTTTAATATTACAGAATATATTTGAAATTAAAGAATAATCCTTATTTAATGGAAATATGACTTGACTCTCATATTTCCATAATATATATTAATGATCAAATAGTTTTTGTAACTATAATTGAAAAAAACAAAACAATCAACATTTATTTATTGTGTTTGTGGTGATGAACGGATAAGAAATGTTAATAAAAAATTAGGATTAAATTTTCCTTGAAGGATATTGATAATGGTATATACAGATTTATTTAAACAACATAGATTTAACGAACAAGAACAATGGATTAGAGATAATTTGTTAATGGAAGTTGTTATGGGTTCTCAGGCATACGGTACAAATACCGAAGATTCTGACTATGACGTAGTTGGATTGGTTATGCCTAAACACGAACATTTATTTCCTCAAGCTTATGGTTATGTTTTGGGATTCGATCAATTGCCCTCATTTAAATCAAAAGAATGTAAGGGTGAAAAATTAAGATTAGTTCTTCCTAATGGAAAAGATGTCGAGGGTGAATGGAATGCTTTAACTAATTTCTTTTACCTTGCAGGAGTTAAAGGCTCTCCATCATTGGTAGAGACTTTGTTTGTTAGAAGAAATTTAGTTACTTTTGCTACTCCTGTTACTTGGGTACTGAGGGATAACAGAAAATTATTTCTATCAATGAGAACATTTCACGCACTGAAAGGTTATTGTTATGCACAAGTTAATAGGTCGAAAAATGCTCAGAAGAGGTGGGAAGAAACAGGTACTTGTGAGAATAATAATAGAGTTGAATTATATGAGAAGTATGGTATGGATGTAAAAATGAATTATCACCCGTTAAGACTTTTGGACTTATGTGAACAATTAGTAAAAACCGGGGATTTAGATTTAATGAAGAACAAAGAAGAGTGTAAAGCAATGAGACGAGGGGAATGGACCAAAGATTTTTCTGAATTTGAAAATTTCGTATTTAACAAATTAAGAGGATTGGAGAAATGGGTATTGGATAATACGGTTGCTGTTCCTAATCATCCCCAGACAGAACAATTACATAATTTATTGTTTGATTGTGTAGAGGAATGGTATGGTAGTGAGAGTGATCTTAAAAGACAATCAACTGAATATGTTTCTGCTTCAGATGTAATGAAGGAATTACAGGAATTAAAACGATTGATGAAAGGGGAAAAAATGAAGAGACACATGTAGATGCTTTCGTAAGATGTTTTAAATCTTTTAATACATGTTACGATTCAGACAACTTCGTAGATACGTTTTTGTAACTATTAATAATATAAATAACATATAGTCATTAATCAACAAGGAGTTTTAATTTTGGGTAAGAGTTTCAAAAGTGTTTCGTTTAATAAGGTGAAAAGTAACAAGAATAGTACTAGGAAAAAGAGTAGACAGAAAGAAAGGGTTCTGTTAAAGAATATACACCAAATAGATGAAGATACCTTTGATGAGTTTGAAGAAATGGAAAAGAAAAATTCATTTTTAATAGATTAATATTTCGATGAAATGAATTAAGTTTATCCACCTTTTATCAAGGAGTATAAAGTGGATAATTTTATAGTATCACAAATCAAGAAAATAGAAATCGATAAATGGATTGAAGGTGTTAATACCAGTTGTGATCCAGGAGAAGAATATATTCTTAAATGGATAACAGAACAGGCAAAAATATTTAGAGATTCTTGGAATAAATCTTGTTGTAGATATTGCATTCATAATAATGAATGTGGATATTATGTTAAGGAAGAATGTTCTTCTTATTTAGAAAGTGGAGAAGATTAAATGGGTACACATACAAATATACTTGTGTTATCTGGTGGTGGTGTTAAGGGATATTCTCAAGTTCAAGTATTAAAACTAAGAGAATTAGAAGATGGTCCATTATACAAACAATATAAGTTAATATGTTCTAATTCTGTTGGTTCTATTAATTCATCTATTATTGCAACTGGACTTGTTAGTATGAATGAATTAGATAACTATTGGCCCGAGATGGCAAAATTTGTTTTTACGAAGAAAAAATGGTATGACCCAAGAAAACTTCCGATTTATAACAGAGAAAATTTTTATACCATTTGGGATAAACTAATTGGATTAGATTTTAAAATGAAAGATGTTAAGACAAATTTAATGATCTTGTCCGTTGATTATGTATCTAATACGAATAGGTTTTTTAAGTCTTGGCATAAAGATGATGGAGAAGAGAGATTAGCAGATGTAATAGCAAGAAGTTTTGCTGCTCCTATATATTTTGGTCAATATGTAGATTATATTAGAATGAAATGTTGGGGTGATGGTGGAATTGGTTATTATAATTTTCCTCTTGATGAAGCAAAAATAACTGCTGAAGTTTCGGGATGGTATCAGAATGATAATACTATATTAATTGATGCTATTGGTAGTTTATATTATGAACGAAAAAATACTTTTGATAGACAACGAAAAAGAACAAATGTTGGACAATTGTTAGATTATTCTAATCCTTTGGGGGGTGGTTTTGCAAGAGTTCAAAGTAGATCAGATCAAATACGTAGAATGCAATACTTAACAAACAAGATACCAAATATTAAATTTAGATATTGGGATATGGAATGTTCTAAACAAATAGATAAATTAGATAAAATTGAATATCTTGATCAGTATAGAGTATTGGGTATTGCTATGTCGAAAGCACCAAAACTAAAAATTAATATTATATAATAAAAACTTATTGTATTGGGTTGTGGAATTTATTAAATTATGTTTATTATATTTTCAATAAGGAGAGTTAAATGCCAGTATCGTTATCTAAAGACACTAATAGAAGTGCCAATCAACAATTAAAAAAGAAAAAATGTCAGTTCCCCGGTTGTACAACTTCATTTATGGGTAGAGGAAAAACAAAGTATTGTGATGAACATAGAAAACAAGAATATAAGAAAATCCTCTATCAACCAAAGAAAAGAAAATCACTTGGTGATGCAAACCAAAAAATTAAACATAAATTTTTAGAATCTCAAGATGTAATTAAAGAATGTTCTCTTGAGGGATGTAATAATTCATATAAAATACGAATTATACCGAATCAGTATATATATCCGAAATATTGTGAAGATCATAGGAATGAATGGAAAAGAGAATTTTTTACACAGAAAAGAAATGGTAAAAAATAGTATTGGGATTTTGACAATATAGAAATTCTATTACAGGAAGGGGGTGGTTATAAAATGATCCTCAGAATAATTTCTGGTGGTCAGTATTGACGGTGCTGATCTAGCAGGACTAAATGTTGGTAGAAGTCTTAATATTGAGACAGGTGGAATGGCTCCAAAGGATTATATGACCATATATGGTAAAAGACCTCAATTAGCAAAGCTTGGCTTAGTAGAATGTAAAAGAAATGGATATTCCACAAGAACGTATGACAATGTTAAAAATTCAGATGGGACAATGAGATTCTGTTTTAATTTTGAATCACCAGGAGAAATTTGTACTTTAAATGCAATCAAACAATATAAAAAACCATATATTGATATTGACCTTAATGATATACGAGAAATATTCATATTTGATGTTCTTGATTGGTTTAAAAATAATGACATTAAAATCTTAAACATTGCAGGGAATGCAGGTAAAAATAAGAGGGAAAGTGTTAAAATTTTTAATCTGGTTTCCGAACATTTATCTAAATACATTAAGAGATATAATGATCTGTGAATACTATGAGATTTAATTAGGAGAGAAAATATGAATGATTATGGAATGAAATCGATAGTAAGTATTGCAGTAAATAATCAAAATCAAATGATGTTGAAGATAGATTATGAATCTATTGCTGATGATCCAGATTTGATTCAATTATTATATTTATTAATTGGAACAACAGAGAAAGCAAAAATTGAATTGATTGATTTTTTGACTTCTATTGAAGAACAATTAGTAGAAGAAGATAATGAGTCTGATAATATTGATAATATGTTAGGGGATAATTTTGATGGATGATATTAAATGTAATATAAAAGATTGTTTATGTTATGAGAAAAAAGGTAGAAGTGGTGTGTGTTCTGATTATGTTCCTCCAATGATACCAAAATTAAAACCTAATAGTAAGGAATGTCCATTCTATTGTACTTCAATAGAAGAAGGATTGAAATGGTTAAGGATGGGTAAAATGGAAGCAGTTAAAAATAAGGATAAGAAGATAAAAAAAGGAAAATTAACACCATTTGAATAATTTGTTTGACTTTTAAAATTGAGTATTTTATATTATGATAAGAAGAATAATTGATCCTATGAATCATAAACATTGGGATGAAGTATTTTCAAAAGTATTACGATTACCTAAGATGCAATATAATGAAGAAAAACCAGTTGTTTCGACGAAAGTATCTGTTCTTGAAATGGTTGGAAATATCAAAAAAAAGATAATATACAGAATTGACATCGAATATCAAGATGAAGATCAATCGTTCTTTTCTGTGTTTGAACTATGGGAGGCCGAATAATGGATGTTTTAATATGTTCTAAATGTAAATCTTTTAATGTGTCTATTGATAGTAAAAGTGGATGTGTTACTTGTTTAAGTTGTAATGAAGTTATGGGTAATACAAATTCAAAAATAGATTTTTATGAATATATATCAGATAAAAAGAAAAAAGAACAAGAAGAATTAGAAAAACAAACTAAAATAGGAAACACTATAACAGTAAAGAATAATACTTTTTTTACTTTAACTCCTAAAAAATTTGATTAATATGAGGTTGTATGTTGATATTATTGATTGTTTTGTTGTTTGTAAATATGCTATTAATTATATTTTGTGTATTCCAAATAATGTATAATAAAAAACAATTGGAATTGAATGATTATTTATTTAATAAGATAAAAGAATATGAGTCTTTTAAAGAACAAGATAAACGGGATAAAATGATAATTAGAGAATGTTTAAGAGGGGGTGGATTGTTGTGACTTGGTTAGTTGGTATTTTATGGGCATTATTTGGTATGTTGGTTTTGTTTATTTTTGGACAAAAAATACGATTTGATGATAGATGAATTGTTTTTATTGCTTGTTGCTGCTATTTTAGGCCCTATTATGATATTAACGACGTATCTTCATATTAATGAAGGTAAGGCGATCTTTAAGAAAAGGACATAATTATGGTTAGAGGACGTGCTTATAGACTTGCTCAGAAGGATAGGATTTTAAAGAAAAGAAAAAACCATCCACGGAATGAATCTGATTTGGTTAATAATCCAAAAAGATGTTCTTGTTATATGTGCAGAAATCCAAGAAGGAATAAATATCTAAAACAAAAAGAAAAAATTACTATTGCAGAAAGAAAATTTAACGAAAAATTCAATTCAGAAATTCAGGAGATTGAAAATGAAAGCAATTAAAATTGTTTCACTACTTGTTGTTTGTTTAGTTGTTGTAATATCATATTTAAAAATAAAACCTAAAAAAATTAAAGATATTTTTGAACATTGTGAAAATTTGGAGATGTTTATATAATGGTTTATTTTAATGAAGAAGAATTTTTTGAATTGAAAAGAAAATATTCCAAAGAAGAGATTAAGACTATTATTACTCAAAAACTTAGAAGTCTTAATGCTCCTCTTCCAATATTTTCTCCAACAATGGATGATGCAAATGTAGATTTTAATATTCTAAAATCTCGTACTTATATTGATAATGTCATTAATGGTGAATGGTTTTCTCGATATGAATATCGATATCCCAAAGTAGATTTATATATCGAAACTGTAAATGATGGATTAAAAGCCTCGGGTCATTTTACACACGATGCTAGAATGTTATGTGATGGTCGGGTAGGTCCAGGTCCTATGAAAACTTGGAATTCGGATAAATTTATTCGATCTGCGTTGGGTGCTTTATTTTCTTTAAAATTAACAGAAGTATCGGATAAAACATTAAAGACTTGTATTACAATGAGAAAAATGGTTGCTTCTCAATTTAAACCTGCTATTGCAAAATGTCTATATGAACTTTTTGAAGTTGAAGATGTATTGGATTTTAGTATGGGATGGGGTGATAGACTTGTAGGTGCTCTTGCGACTCCAAATTTAAAATCATATACAGGAATCGATCCAAATACAGAAACTCATAAAGGGTATCAAAAGATAATAGATAATTTTAATGTTTATAATAAAAGATTAGATATCAATGTTTCTTGTGCTGAAGATTTTGATCACGGTAACAGACAATATGATTTTGTTATGACTTCCCCTCCATATTTTTCTACAGAAAAATATTCGTATGATGATACACAATCTTGGGTTAGATATAAAAAATTGGAAGATTGGAATAAAAATTTTTTACATAGATCAATAGGTAATTTTTGGGATAATGTTAAAAATGGTGGAATTGTAGCAATTAATATTTCTGATGTATACAATGCTGGTGTGAAAATTATTTGTGACCCGATGAATGATTATATTTCTGGGTTATCTAATGCTAAATATGTTGGTTGTTTAGGATATAAAATGGCAAAGAGACCATTATCTAAGTCTGACGGGGATGGAACATTTTGTGAACCAGTATGGATATGGCAGAAAACAGACAAAATACCATTAGATATTGATAGTCTGGTTAAGAAAAATGAATTAGATTCTTTTATTGACTTTTAATTTTTCATTTAAAATTTTTATGATATCATTTTGTTCTTTGTATGAAATTCGGATTAATGGGATATTATTATCTTTACAAAATTTAGTTTTTATTTTATCTCTCTTTTTAATTTTTTCAAGATACTCATTACCTCCCCAACTTTTTATTTCTTTAAAATGTTGTTCACCATCATATTCAATACAGATATTATGATCTGGTAAATAAAAATCAAAAGGTAATGGAAGAAGATGTCTACAATCATCAAAGGTTTTTTCACGAATAAAAGAAATTTTATTTTTCTTTAAGTATTTTTGAACTTTTAATTCACCTTTGGACGATCGACAGTTAGGACAACCACATTTACGTTTATAATGGGTGTATGGATTTTGTTCAAATACTCCGTGAATAGGACAAATAATTTTTACTTTGGTTTTACAATCAATATAATCTACTAAAGAATAATCATATTTGTTATTATGTATTTTATTTGCTTTTTTTATAAATTGTTCTGTTTTGTGGGATTTCATTATATGACTCCTATTCGAGTTAAGATTGAATATTGTTGAGTAATCTATGGAATAGCATAGAAGCACTGGCCGGTGTTGTCCTCAACAATATTATTATTTATATAATTCTTAAAAATATTGATTTTGTTATTAGAATTTACTATATTATAAATGATCTCTTAAAAAGAACGAACTTACTTCATTTATAGAATTTTAAAAAAAATAAAATAATGTTTGACTCTACTATTTCCATTAATTATATTAGTGATATATTTGGAATTATGAGGGGATTATATGGATAAAAAAACAAAAGACTTTATTTCTGATTGTTTGATTGAATTAATATCATCTAATGTAAGCATCAAATTATCCAATACAAAAACTGTATTGTTTTCTGAAAATAGTAATGATTATTCAAGTGGATTTTTTTGTGATAATCCTAAAGAATTTGCTGTTGCTGTAGGAAAACCACAAAAAGAATGGTTTCCTATTTTTATACACGAATACAATCATTTTTTACAATGGAAAGAACAATCTAAAGAATGGTTAAATTGTGATGATGTATTTTTTGATCATTGGTTATCTGACAATACAGTAAACACACGAAAAGTTAATAAGGGTATTGCATCCCTAATAACTTTAGAATTGGATTGTGAGAAACGATCCGTTGAAATGATTAAAAAATTTAAATTAAATATTGACACTGAACACTACATAAAATGTGCAAATTCATATGTTCTTTTCTATAATATCCTTAAAGAAAAAAGACAATGGTATGATAAAGCTCCATATACCGTTGATGAAATAATAGATATTATGCCAAATTATTGGTTAAATGACTATTCAAAAACTCCAAGATTATATAAAAAATTAGTTTTAAAACATTGTTTCGAATAATCAGAATGGTTAAATCGAATTGAAGAACCTGGTGATCTTAAAGAATTGAGTAATAGAAATATTGAAACTTATAGAAACATACAAAGTATTATTAATAGTAAATAATTAAAGGAGATTATATGTATACATTAAAGAGAGCTACTAGTATTGGTAGACAGACCTTAGTTGGTTATACTATTGAATCATATCCTTCTAAACGTGGAAATTGTTTTTCTCTCCATGCAAAGGACAAGGAATATAGAATTGTTAATTTTAATGTAGAGAATCTTAATTATCTATTGAAAAATAAAAAAATAACATTTCCTATTATTATACTACCTATTACTGATCGACACGCATATATTCACGATTCACGAATTGAAGATAATTGGTATAATAATCATATATGTGAAATTTGTTGTCCCTCTCATCTTTTACCATTACATCAGAGATTAGCAAAGAAAAGAGCAAAGAAGAAAAGATATTACCATAACGAGAATCGATGATTATATAATAGAAGGTAGAACCATTAACACATAAATTAGGAGAATAGAATGTTAGAAAAAAATATGAAAGAATCAATTGATAGGAAAGTTAAAGACTGGTTGAATACTATAACCGATAATGAAGTAGTACAAGCAATCAAAAAAGATTTGATTGTTACAGGTGGTTGTTTTACTTCAATGATACTAAACGAAAAAGTAAATGATTATGATTGCTATTTTAGAACAAAAGAAACTGTTATAAAAGTAGCACAATATTATGCTAATGTTTGGAATAATTTACATAAAGATCAAATGAATGGAAGAGGTGTTCCTAGTAAAGTTTTTGTATTTGATGGTGATAATCCATCGAAAGAGTTGTTAGAATATTATGGTGTAACAACAAAAGAACAATTATATGACCATCAGGCAGGAATTGTAAGAAAGACAAGTCCTAATAGAGTCAAATTGGTTATTCCCTCTGATGGTATCATTTCTGCCGAAGAAACAACTAAATTGGATTTTAATGAAATAATATCTTCACTAGATAAAATATCATCGTCTGATGTTGAAACGATTATTACTAATGATGGAGAACAGAAATATTCACCTGTGTTTATATCATCAAATGCTATTACATTAAGTGATGATATACAAATTATTGTTAGATTTTATGGAAGTCCATCAGAGATTCACGATACTTATGATTTTGTACATACTAAAGCATATTATGATGTTGGTAAAAATCAATTGTAAATTCCAAAGGATGTATATGAATGTGTTATTAATAAGACTTTAATTTATACAGGAAGTAAATATCCTGTTTGTTCTTTGTTTAGACTTAGAAAATTCATATCACGGGGTTGGAGAATAAATGCTGGTCAGATATTGAAAATCTGTTTACAGGTATCGGAACTAAATTTGATGGATATTGATGTTTTAGAAGATCAATTGATTGGGGTTGATACGGTATATTTTTCTCAATTGATCAATAATATTAGAAAATCTAATATATCACAAGAAGAATTTACATCAACATATTTAATATCTGTTATTGATAAAATTTTTTGATTGGGGAATATAATGGAATTAGAATGTCCGATTTGCAATGTAGAAATTCAAATTCAAATAGTATATTGTTGCTATGGTGTAGTATGTCCTTACTGCAAATCGGACTTTTGTTGATTGTTTAGGTGAAGAGGATTATGAAAATGGATATTCTTGTTTTTTCTTAGATACTTTATGAGGAAAAATAAAAATTAAAAATAATGCTTGACTTCGATATTTCCATATATTATATTAGTAATATCAAAATAATTCAACAATCCCTAATCATAGGAGTTTTAAAATGTCTTATTCAACCAGTAGATTCAAAAAAGTAGAAAAAATTGATATTTCTAATGAAAAATCTATAAAGGACGTCTTTGTATCAAGTCCTCTGAATTGTGTTGTTGAGAAAAGCTTCATCAGTAATAATAGTACTAGTATGGATATCCCAAATGCTTGTGCTGTGTATAATTCCAATAATGGAAAACACTATGGTATAACTACCCCCAAATACGGTATTGTTCAGAATGATATCGTATTTTCTTTGTTTGAAACAATACTTTCTGAATTGAAACTTAAACCCAAATCTATTAATATTGTGAATGATGGTGAAGAATATATTATGACTGCTGGTGTTAATACTTCTCTCAAAATTAATAAAAAAGAGGAAGATATAGCAAAGGAAATTGTTATTAGAAATGGTCATAATGGTAAAATTGGATTGTCTGCTACCCTTAACATTGTTAGACTTATATGTACTAATGGTATGGTTGGGTTAGTTCCTGATAAGGAAAATTCATTCAACATTAGACATACACTTGCTGCTAATGGTAGATTCAATGAAATTATAAAAAATATGACAATATTTGAAGATGTGTATGCCAAATATGTTGAGAATGTAAGGAAACTTTCAAATGTTAGAATAACAGCACAACAGATTGAAGATTTTTTAATCGAATGTGTTAGTAAGAAATCTGTGAATGAAAGAGATAAAGTAGAATATCTCATTACTAATGGTAACGGTAATAGTGGTGAATCCGCACTTGATATCATTAATGGATATTATGAATATCTTGATCATACTGAAAAATCAGATGATTATAATGGATTGTTTGGTCCAGATGCTGGTAAAAAGGTAAAAGCATATAATTGGGTTAAAAAGAATATAATGGTGGGATTTAAACCCCTCTTTCTTGATTATAATCAAAGGAGTTCACATGTTTAAAGAATTTAAAATGATGTTAGATGCATTGGAAAATACATCTAAGACAAATGAAAAAAAAGATATAATTTTATTCTATTGTCATAAATGTGACACAAATAAAGATTTGTTACGGGCAGCGTTGACTGATATAGTTAGGTATAATGTAACATCTGACAATTGTAAGAAAAATTCAAATCTAACCAATCCATTGACAGATGATTTTTTTGAATTACTTAATATGTTGTCAAGTAGGATTGTTACAGGTCACGATGCTATTGGGGCAGTAAATAGTTTTATTAGTAAGAATGCTGAATATGAAGATGTTATTTTTCGTATAATTGATAAGGATTTGAAGTGTGGAATTAATTCTTCTCTTGTTAATAAAGTATATACTGGATTAATTCCAGAATTTAAGGTTGCTCTGGCAAACAACTTTGATGATTATAAAGATAAAAAAGGTATGGATTTCTTCAATGGTAAATGGGGAGTTACTCAGAAAATTGACGGGTTGAGGTGTATTACTGTTATAGGTTCTGGTGGAGAGGTAACATTTTATACCCGAAAAGGTAGGGAGATTACTACACTTGGAGTTCTTAAAGAAAAAATAGAGAAATTAGGAATTGTGAATTATGTTTTGGATGGAGAACTTTGTATTGTAGATGAAAATGGTAATGAAGATTTTAAAGAAATAAGTAAGTTATATAAGAGAAAAGACTTTACAATTCCTAATCCAAGATATAAAATATTTGATTGTTTGTTTATTGATGAATTTAATATGCAACATTCTTGTATTCCTATTATGAAAAGGATGACTCGTTTTGGATTTTTGAAAATATTAGCAGAAAAGAATCCTAAGAATTTTGATCTTGTTACACAAAACGTAATTTCTTCTAAAGAAGATTTTGAGAATTGGGTAAAAATTGCAAGTGATAAAAAATGGGAAGGATTGATGTTAAGGAATTTGGAAGCACCATATGAGGGTAAGAGAACTAAAAATCTTTTAAAGGTTAAGAAATTTAACGATATGGAATTTGTTGTGCAGAATATTGAGGTTGGTCCGTATCGTGTAGTAGAAGATGGTAAAGAGTGTGAAATAGAAACAATGACTAATGTTGTTGTAGAATATAAGGGTAACAGATTGTCTATTGGTTCTGGATTCTCACTAGATGAAAGAAAAAGATTTTATGAAAATCCAAATGAAATTATAGGTAATGAAATTACGGTTCAATATTTTGAGGAGACTGAAGACAAGAATGGAAAAAAATCATTAAGGTTTCCAACGGTAAAAGTTATTCATTTGGGTAAGAGAGATAATTAATTTATTCATTAATCGAAAGGGGTTGTTTGTATGAAGTTTATTTTGGTTCTTATCACGTCATTGGTTCTGTGCTCATATTCTTTGGGAGATGACGTAGTAAGGCCTTAATTAATAAATAACGTTCGTGGGATATTTCTTGGGGGACTAAGTGAGGAAAAACAACCAAAAAAGAAATAAAAGAATATCGTAATAATTATGTATATATATATTTCAAAGAAAGAGTTAGATAAATGGTTAAAGGGTTTTCCGTTATAACAAATTTTGGTTGTGATACGGGTTGTGAATATTGTGTATGGAAACCCCATTCGTTAAAAGATATAATTACATCTTATGAAAACTGCAATTGGAAGAATTTAAAAAAATTAGTTTCTTATTATGAAAAAATTAGTATTTCTGGCGGCGGCGATCCTTTTTTTGAAATAGAAAAAAATTGGAAGTGGTTTGAAAAATTATTTGAAATTTACAATGGAAAAATAGATATTCACACATCAAAAATTTTAGACAATACAAATTGGGACAAATATAAATATTTTAATAAACTTGTGTTACATTTAAATTATGATAAATTTATTGCTTGTTTTAATGAAATTGAAAAAATAACCAATCCTATAAGATTGGTTTTTGTTATTACTACGAATCTTAATAAAGAAAAAATCATTCATATTAATAAATTAGTTAATAATAAATATGAATTAAGCTTTAGAGAGTTATTAGGAAATAAAACTACTGAAATTATAGAATTGGAAAACTATATTAAACAATCAAAATATTATTATATTGAACAAAAAGATTATAATTATTACTATATGCCAAATAATGAAGTTTGGAACCATTTTTTAACAAAGGAGGACTAATTATGTCATTTCAAAAATATTTAAAAAAACCATATACTCATTAAATGAAGATGTTAATGTTAATGATTTGTATAAAACTGCCATTGGAAATACATTTATTGGGTCTTGGTCAAGCCATACAGATGGAACAACAAAACACAAAATTTTTTATAATGAAAATGTTTTTATCAAACTTCAACCCATGGTGGTGAAATTATTGAAGTTAAAACTATTAATGCTGATAATTTAGATGAATATTCTGATTGGTTTAGTACTGAAATTTTTACTAAATTAAAAGAAGCGAGTGGATCAAATGATATTTAAAAATTCTTTTTATTTACCAAGTGGTCGTGTGTTTCTATTGGAAACTGAAGATGGTTTTCCAATAGAATGCACTGAAATGAGAGATGTGAATGTAAAAGGCGATAATCATTATGACGTTCGTAATTCGCAAGACCCTCATGTTATTTGGAATCATTTAAAACCATATGAAGATAAATGGCTAATTACAGTTTCTACTCAAAAAGGATGTGCCCATCAATGTCATTTTTGTGATGTTACTCAATTAAAATTTAAAGGTAATTTAACACAAGATGAAATAGAAACGCAAGTCAAAAGAATTTTACAATATACTCCTTATGTTACAAAGTCAAATAAAGTTAAAATCGGTTTTGCTAGAATGGGAGAACCAGCTCATAATATTAAAAATGTTATTGGTGCCATGAAAAATCTAAAAAATATATCTAAAGAAATGAATCGAGATTTTAAATGGTTGCCATGCTTTAATAGTATACTTCCAAGAAAGATTGAAGGAAATAATGGATTTGATATTATTGACAAAATTATAGACGTTAAAGAAAACTTTTTTGATGGATTTCTTCATTTTCAAATTTCTTGTAATTCTACAGATGAAATAATGAGAAAACAACTATTTGGTGGTGCTGATGTTTTATCCATTGAAGAAATAGTTTCGTATATTAACAAAAAAGATGTTTCAAACAGAACAATAACATTAAATTTTATTGTTATGAAAGGAATTGAAATAGATATTAATAAGCTTGCTAAAATGGGACTAACTGGTGATAAATTTAAAGTTAAATTAATTCCTCTTAATAATACAATTAAATCTCAAACAAAACACTTAGAAACTTTAGCAAACTATACTAATTATGAAGAATTAGAAAAAATAGGAAACGACTTTAATAAAATTGGAGTTCCAACAGTAATAGATGCTATTGCTAAATGTGAAGAAGCGGGCTTATGTTGTGGTCAATTGGCACATATATTTTTGGAGAATAAAAATGAAAAATGAAAAAGACAAACAACTTGTAATAACCCAGTCCATAATCTACAAATTGAAAATCATCTAATAGATGCACATAATGGCCATTAAATGATAGAGATTTTTATGAAATTAAAATTTTATAGCTTAAAGTAATAGATAAATCGATGTAACTATTAAAAATAATGATTGACTTCAATATTTCCATATATTATATTAGTAATGAATAAGTAGGAAATATATAATTTTGAAGAAATGGGGACAAAATGAAATATTAAAGTTTTTAAATGTGCACTAGTAGAAATCCACTAGGTCTTCAGCCTAGTGGATGAATGTGTAATTTAGAAAGGAGATGATTATAAATGTTGCAATAAACATACTCAACGAAGGTTTGAGAAATAGAATCGTAGGTACTACGAAGATAGCCTAGGTAAACTTGTTCCGTTAGGAATATTGACTAGGAAGCCGACAAGTCTTTAGCTTATCGGTAGTTCACTAATAAAAGTTATTCATTATGGTAAAAGAGATAATTAATTTATTCATTAATTGAAAGGGGTTGTTTGTATGAAGTTTATTTTGGTTCTTATTATGTCATTAGTGTTATTTACACAATCATTTTCTCAACAGTTAGAGATATCTCAAAGAGAAAATGTAACTTCTCACATATATGTTGCTGGTACAGAACGATATATGAATACAGAAATGGGTGGACTTGATTTTATTAAACGAATAGTCAATCTTGTTCAAAGAGGCAGACTTCATAATTCATATCAAGGTTTTATTATGGATGGGGTTGTTAATGATACGTTAATTGAAATTAATTTATATTTAAAAGCTATTAATGTTTATGCAAATCAACAAATGTTTCACCAAAATAGAGATGAATTATTATATGAACATTCTCAAATATTTTCTGCTGTAATGTTACAAACTTTTCAATCTATTGCTGGATTTTATGCTATGAGATTATATTGTGAAGAGAATCCCGAAGCATTAGAAATTTTAGCGAGGGTAAATGATCAAACACCAGAAGAATGGACTAATACGGTATTAAATGAAATTCCAAGAATGGTTTTTAAATTTGGATTTGTAGATCAAAATTATTATATTCTTGGTGAATATGATGTATTTCGATATAATCTATATTCACATCCACAAAGAGGTCTTAGGAACGAAGTTGCTAAATTAGTACAAACCTATAAGAATAGGTAATAGCATGAATATTAATTTTGGAAATAATGTTAATTATCCTATTTATGATGATTCTGGAAAAGTCTGCCACGTATATGAGAAAATTAAAAATTAAAGGAACTATAATGGAATTTAAATTGGATTGTGAACAGAGGGCAAAGTATTGTTAAAGTTAAATGTGGGTGTGGTGAAGAGTTAAACTTAACTAATGTTGAAATATACCATTGTCAAGCTCAAATGTTGAGGACTGGTAATGAAAGATGTTTCCGTAATTCCTAAAGGAATGTATTATAAAGATTTAAATATTTATTGAAAAAATATGTAAACCAGGATGTGGTGCAGGGGAATTATCTTGGGAGGAAGTTGGAAACAAAATAAAAGACATACTATCCGAGAATGTTGTTATATGTTCATTATGAACTTGATTTTATTTGTGACATTAATTATATTAATCATACTAACATAAGTGGTTTATTAACGAAACGTCAGTTGGATAGGAGTTTGGAATGGAAGAATGCGAAAACTTTTTTCACGATAAATATGGTTATTGCTATTATTCTATCGAGCCGGGTAAAAACCCCGTGATATTCAATTTGTATATTGAGCCGGAATACCGGGGACAAGGTCATGCGAGAAAGCATTTACAATTCGTAATAAACGAAATCAGGAAAACTGGCTATCAAGGCAGAATTGAAATCGAAGCCACCCCAAGGGAGAACAGCATCGATTTGGAAAAGTTGGTTTCGTTTTATAAAAGACTTGGGCTTGAAATTATCGAAGGTGCCAAAAACACCGAACAAGCTAATCAACCTGACTCGGGCGAATAGCCCTTCGTACAGAAGTTATATTGAAAAACATATTTAAAGGAGAGATATATGTTATATACTGTTATTAAAACTGCAATTAATAACGCAATGAAAAGTGGTGAAAAATCAACCGTATCATTTTTTAGATATATAGATGCTCAGATTCAAAATGTAGTGATGGAACAGAGAATTGAGTCGCCTACTGATGAAATTGTAATTTCTATTTTTCAAAAAGAAAAAAAGAAAATCAATGAAGAAATGGGATATGTTAGACAATCAAATAAACAAACTGATAAATTGTTAGAATTGGAACATCAATTGAAGTTAATTGACATTGTTTCACCAAAAGAAATTCCTGAATCTGATTTATCTAATTGGTTAGATGAATACATCGAGAGGAATGGAGAAGAAGTCTCTATGAAATTAATGGGCAAAATAATTAAAGAAATTACTGAAACTGATAGTAGAATCTTAAATAAAAGTGTGTTGTCTAAATTATTAAAAGAAAGAATTGGGTAGGAGGAACACTTGGGATATCATAAAACGCATATTTCAGAGGAAATATCTGAATATAATGATGCTAAGAAACAAGGTTGTAAAATATTAGAAATTGTTGAATTATCAGATATATGGTGCTCTTGAGGAAGTTGTGTGAAATACTAATTTTAAGGAGGTTACGATGAAAGACAAGTTAAAAGTTATTTTTGACACACTTGAAGGTGTTTTGGGCGATACAGAACCGTGGATTGAAGAGGATATGACGGATGATGAAATTCGAGAAGAGGAACCTATTTTTTGGTGTGCTAAAGAAGTTATGAGCCTTATCAAAGGTTTAAATTAGTACATCACACAACAATCAAAGCCCAAAACGGAAATACCGCTTCGGGCGTTTGAATAGGCGTTGCTATAACTTACGGTTTAACAATGGAAGATTTAAAGAAAATGAGTGATCTTACAAAATTAGTTTTTAAGGATGGTACTAGATGATTGATTATAGGAAATTAGCAGATAGTGTTGAGTTTTATTCTAAAATGATTAATATGTTAGGAGAATAATGTAATGAATTTATTATATAAAACTAAACTATTACAGTTTCACGATAATTTAATCACCAAATTAAAAAAAAGATATGAATACAATGAATTTGTTTCAGATGAACAAATACAGAAAGATAAACAATTATCTAAAGATATGAGTAATAATATTAAGATTAGAATTGGAAGAATAATTGCTCCAAGTTCTGTTGTTATTAAACATTATTGTTTGATTGATATATTAAATAATAGTCCTGATAATTATGATAAAATATATAAATTAATTAATCAACTATCTCCTATTAGTCCTAATGGTAGATTGTGGTTAGAAGGTTATTCGTATTGGATAGAATGTAAAGATGTATTAGAACTTTATTCAAATGTATTTAATAACAATCATAGATATATTGTATCTATTCCTATTAATCTATTTATTTTAGAAGTTGATACTTGTTTTCAGAAAACATCATATGTGGACAATAATATTTCTTATCCCGTTATGTTATCATCGTTAAATAAAATTCCTTTGCAAAATCATTTACAAGATTATAAAATGTCTATTCCTAATATTAATATTTATCCTATTAGAAAAATGGGAGATACTTATGAAATTAGAAAGACTTTATTAGGATTCAATACCCGTGTTTCGGGTATAAATTATAAAGTAAAAATAGAAAAAGCAAATAATAAAATTATTTATAATCTTTCTTTTTCAAAAGTAAAAGAATATATTAGATTTAATAATCAAGAGCGTAAGTATGTTTCAAATTGGGAAGAAATAAAAGATACTTTCTTGAGATTGGATAGATTATTTTCTGCACTTAAATTGTTGATTAGGAGTTAAAATGGAAAGAGGAAAAGATAAAAAAGGATCACATGAAAAAGATTGATGATCTAATTAAACATTTAGTAATTGAGGAGGGGGAAATCGATGATAGAAATTAAAAATGTCGAATGTTTTGGATATCATAGAGTAATAGACGCTGTTAGACGTTCTTTTAATTCTCAAGATAAATCCGATAGTTTTGGTGATTATACTAATTATACTTTTGGGGAAAAAGATTTTAAGTTATTATCTGGTCTTATTAAGAATGGTGATTCACACGCAAAGATAATGAGGATGGTATGGGTTTGGTTAGATTTGAAAGCACCAAGGAGATTTTGGGTTGATTTTGATACTTATAAACTTGGTAGAATTGATATTGACCCATCTGATATAGAAATGTTTTCAGATTCTACAATGCACACTATTAATAAAAAAATTTTAGAAAAAACTGACTTTGCGAAATATACAGAACAATCAACTATTGATCTTATAAATAAAAAGATTGAGATGTATAGATATAATCCTTGTAATGAAGTATTGATGGAGATTAAAGATAATTTACCAGAGGGATTCCTACAAGAAAGAACATTGAATTTAAATTATCAGGCACTCCGTCATATTTTCTTTGATAGAAGATTCCACAGACAACCAGAGTTTAGGACTTTATGTTGTTGGATTAAATCTTTACCGTTTGCAAAACAATTAATCACAGTAGAATAATTGTATGCATAAACCATACAAAGGAGATAATAATGGAAATACTTAAATTGATAATGAAAATTATTAAAAAATTATTGCGATATACTAATGTTATTCCAAATCCACCTATTGAAGATATTGTAATGGTAGATGAAGAAAAACCAGAGGAAAGTAATATTGAAGAAAAACCAGAGGAAAGTAATATTGAAGAAAAGAAAGTTTTAATAACAGAAGAACAATTTAAGAAATTATTTCCAATAGCAGATATTTCTTTTGTTGATATATTAAATAAGACTTTAAGAAAAAACAAAATTGATACGCTAGAAAGAGTATCGTCTTTTCTTGCTCAAACAGGTCACGAAAGTGCTATGTATACTGTCTTTACTGAAAATCTTAATTATAGTAGAGAAGCTTTACTTAGAGTCTTTCCAAGACATTTTACTGTAGATATTGTAGATCATTATGCAAGAAACCCCGAAAGGATAGCTAATCGTGCATATGCGAACAGAATGGGTAATGGTGACGAACATTCTGGTGATGGTTGGAAGTTTAGAGGCAGATCAGCAATCCAACTAACTGGAAGAGCAAACTATGAAGAATTTGCAAAAAGTATAGGTAAATCGATAGATGAAGTTATCCCATATTTAGAAACCTATAAAGGAATAATAGACGCTACGATATGGTTTTGGAACAAACACAACCTCAACAGATTTGCAGACCAAGACGACCTAAGAGGACAAACAAGAGTTATTAATGGGGGATTTAACGGACTTCCCCATAGAGAAGAACTCTATACAAAAGCAAAAAAAATCTTAAAAGATAATTTTAATTAAATTATTTTATTTTACCCATTCCTTATATATCCGTTAGGAATGGGTTTTGTTTTATCAATATTAATATTATCGTTTATGATTATACTGGGCGCAGAAACAACACAACCAAGAAGATCAAGAAAATTCACATTTGATGATACTGAAGTCCAAGGATATTTAGATAATCCTACTCCTATTTATATTATGGACACCGATGATCCTAATTCAGAACCAATAACACTAGATCGATCTTTTAGAGAAGCATTAAAAATTAATATTGATAGAGAAACAATTGAAAGAACTACTAATCAATAAAAACATTCTTCTCCATTATAATTTTTATAGTGGAGAATTTTTTGTTTCCCTGTTCCTAATCTCCAACCTAATATGATTATTTTTTCGGGACTATTAGTAGAATGAATACCTTTCTCAATACCAGGAACAAAAATTTTTGCGTGACAAGTCCTACATACAAGTATTCGATTTCTTTGACTATTTTCACCATTCATTGAAACGGGAATAATATGATGGGATTCATATAAAAATCTATCTTCTGATTGAAACCCACAATTAGGAAACTCACATTTAAACATCATAACTCCTTGATTTATATATTAAAGTATTTTTCTCAAAAAACATTTGACTTCACATGTTCCATTAATTATATTTATATCGTAACCATTTGGAGGATTATAAAGAATTACCTAATGACTATGGTTATAGGATTGGTGATACGGCAAGAATAGTTGATATGAGAGAAGTTAAAAAAGAAAAGGAGAATTGATTATGAGAACGGTAATTGGAATTATTGATACACAAAATGATTTTATGAATGTTGGTGGTAAATTGCACGTCCCTGGTGCAGATAAGATTAAAAATGTGATTAATAACATTATTAAATTTGGTAGAGAACGTAACACAACGGTATACTTTACTCAAGATAATCACGATGGAAGTGAGCCTGAATTTATTAAAAATGGTGGTCCTTTTCCATTCCATTGTATGATGAATACTGATGGTCAAAAAAATATTAAAGAAGCACTCCCCGAAGAAAACGAAATGGTATTTCATAAGAAATGTTATGACGTGTTTGATCCTACATTGGGTAATCGAGATATTGTTAGATGGTTGAAAGAAAACAGAATTACAGAAGTCTATCTTGCTGGTGTAGCAACGGATTATTGTGTAAAGGCACACGCAATAGGTCTTAGGAAATTAGGCATTGATACTTATGTTTTTACTGATGGCATAATGGGTGTTGAAGATACTACTACAGAAAATGCTATTGATGAAATGAAAAGGGCAGGAGTTCGATTCGTAAGATTCTTAGTATAATTAATTTTAAAGGATTTGATAATGAACGCATTAATTAAGAAAGCAATGATATTTGCAAACAAATTGATGATATGTGGGAACACTTAAACAATTAATCAAAAAAGAGGATTAATATGAATGCAGATGAGGAGTTTATGATATGATAATTAGATCGTTATTAGATCAGGATTTATATAAACTGACTATGTTACAGGTTGTATTGCATCAATTTCCAGATACTTGGGTTAAGTATAGGTTTAAATGTAGGAATGATATTGATCTGCTTCCATACAAGGAAGAAATTGAAAAAGAGATTGATCATTTATGTACATTGAGATTTGTTGAGAAAGAATTAAAATATTTATCTGGTATTAGGTTTATTAAAAGGGATTTTGTAGAATTTCTTAGGTTATTCCAATTGAATCGTGATTTTATTAAGATCACAAATAAAGATGGTAAATTGGATATTACCGTAGAAGGTCCCTGGATACATACCATATTCTTTGAGATATTTGTATTATCAATTGTACAAGAGGTATATTTCCGACATCAAAAAATTGATTTGGAAGAAATCAGTAATAGATTAAATACTAAAATTGATTTATTGGAAATGTATGAAAAAGAACATCCAGGACAATATCCAACTATTGTCGATTTTGGTGCAAGAAGACGTATCAGTTATAATATTCATAGATTCATTCTTAATCATTTAATATCTAATAATGTTGTAATTGGAACAAGTGATGTTCATTTTGCAATGGAATTTAAGATAAAACCGATTGGAACTTTTGCACATGAATTTGTAATGGCATTTCAAGGACTGAATAAATGTCAATTGAAAGACAGTCAGAGTTATGCTTTTGAATCTTGGGTGCAAGAATACAGAGGAGATTTAGGAATTGCTTTAAGTGATACATTGGGAACAAATAAATTCTTGAAAGACTTTGATTTATATTTTTCTAAACTATTTGATGGATTACGTCACGACTCTGGCTGTCCTTTTGAATGGGGTGAAACAATGATAGATCATTATAAAAGAATGAATATTAACCCTAAAACAAAACACTTAGTATTTTCTGATGGGTTAGATATACCAAAGGTAATTGAATTGCATAAACATTTCTACAATAAAATTAATGTAAGTTTTGGAGTAGGAACAAATTTCACTAATGATTGTGGGATTCCACCACTACAAAATGTAATGAAAATGGTAGAATGTAATGGTAATCCTGTTGCAAAACTAAGTAATGATCTTGGTAAGGGCATGTGTGAAAATGTAGATTTTCTAAATTATTTAAAATCAACAATTTAGAATTTTTTAAATAAATGCTTGACTTCGTTGTTTCCATTATCTATATTAAAGATATAATGATTTTAAAAGGAGTTTGATTATGTTACAGGTTCAAATTAGAAATGGTCAGAATGTTGTATTTATTTCCGAGGTGTATGAAACAAAACAAAAAATCGATGAAGTCAAAAAATTGATTGATTCGGTAATGGATACTCCAAATTGTATCTGTATTGAGTTGAGAAATATTAATGGAAATCATTGTTACATTCCAAAGTCTATATTACTTACTAATGTAATAACAATGTGTGAAAACTGATAAAGAATATTAAAATGATAGAATTAAATGGTAAATATACTACTGCAAAGATAATGATCGATAATGTAGAATCCGAGTGTATTAAGCAGATTACTACATTTATAAATCATCCTGCTTTCACTAATCCCATTGCAATAATGCCAGATTGTCATGTAGGAAAGGGAGCGGTAATAGGACTATCAATGCCAATGGGAGACAAGATAATTCCTAATACTATTGGGGTTGATATTAATTGTGGAGTATTATCTTTTAATATTGGTAAAGAACTTCCAATGTCAAAAGAGGACTTGGAAAGAAAGATTCGTTCTAAAATACCAATGGGGATGAATTACCATAAGAAATCAGTATTTGATGTAAAGAACAATTTCCCTTGGAAAGAAGTTAAAGCATCTGCTCATAATTTTATGATGGCATATAATGAGAAATTTAATAAAGAAATTTCTCCACCTACTTATTCAATGTATTGGTTTGAGAATAAGTGTAAAGAGATAGGCATATCATTAAACCGAGCAATAACAAGTATTGGTACATTGGGTGGTGGAAACCATTTCATTGAGATTGGGAAGGACTTAAATGGAGATTATTGGATTACTATTCATTCTGGTTCTCGAAATTTTGGTAAGTGTATATGTGAATATTGGCAGAACATTGCAACTAAGAAGTTTAAAAATAATCATTCAGATAATAAATTGAATGAGATCGAGGAAGCAAAGTCTACCTATTCGGGGAAGGAATTATACAACAAAATAAAGGAGATCAAAGAAAAATACAATTATAAAATTGACATTAATGGATTGGAGTATTTGGAAGGTACTGAGGCTTCAGGATATTTCTTTGATATGATATTTGCACAGAAGTATGCTGATGTCAACCGAGGAGTTATGGCAAAAATAATATTGGATATTCTAAATGTTGATGCTATTGATTGGATTGAGACAAAACATAATTTCGTTGATTTTAAGGATATGACTATTCGTAAGGGAGCAATCCGGTCTTATGTTGGTGAGAGATTTGTTCTTCCTTTTAATATGAGGGATGGTATATTGATTTGTGAAGGTTATTCCAATGAAGAGTGGAACAATTCTGCTCCTCACGGTGCTGGACGAATAATGAGCAGGTCAAAGGCAAAGAAGAACATCGATCTTGAAACCTTTAAGGAACAGATGAAGAATGTATATTCAACGTCGGTATGTGTTTCTACTTTGGATGAAGCTCCGGATGCGTATAAGGATTCTTCAATCATTGAAGAGGCAATTAAACCAACAGCAAAGATATTGAATAGAATTGTTCCAGTAATTAACTTAAAATCTTGTTAGGAGAATTAAAATGGTTGCGTGTTATGCTTTTTCTGGTGACCCTATCACCTTTGGTCACTTGGATTTATACTTATCAATATTATATCGATATTCTTAAATTGGAGATTGATGACAAAGCACGTAAGGGTCTTGATATTATGAAAAGACTTTGTGACAATTCGGGATTCCATTATGTATATGATACGTTTGCGGTTATTTGTGATAGACCAGAAAAAATAAGTTTGAATGATAATGGTGAAGTTCATTGTGAAGATGGACCTGCTATTAGATACAGAGATGGATTTGAGATTTATGCTATTGATGGTCATATTGTATCTAAATTAATTGTAATGACTCCTGAGAAAATTACTACTGATATGATACAACAGGAAGGATATGCTGAAGTATCTCGTATAATGATTGAACGATATGGACTATCTAAATACCTTGTTGATACTGGTGCAAAAATTCTTGATATGGATTTTCTGTCTCTTAATGGTTCTGCTACTAGGATTTTGGTAGAAGATACTAATGGTCAGAAATGGTTGATTGGTTCAGATGGATCGACTAAGAGAACATATAATATGTCTGCTCCAAGGGAAGCAAAGACTTGCAAAGAGGCGCATTCTCTTATGTCTGGATTTGATGAAAACCGATTGATTGCAGAATCTTGAGGTTAAGTATAATTAATTATATTGAGGGTATAACTTTAAAAAAGAGTGGGAAAAAAATGCTTTTAACAAAACAGATTTTAGAGAATCATGGAGCTTGTGGTGAGGGTATGTATTGGTACATCTCAAACGACGAACCAGCATCTGTTGAAGAAACTATTGAAAAACTTTTGGCACCAAAAGCTAAACTTTTGGCCTTAAACGAGCATGAGAAATTTGTCTGGTCAAAGAGGTTTGACTGGTCGAACTGGTTACTAAGTCACGTCTTACCGGTAGATGATAAAATTAGGTACGCTATTTTTGCTGCTGAATTAGTACTTGACATTTTTGAAAAAGAGTTTCCAGAAGACAAACGTCCGCGAAACGCAATCGAGGCAGCACGAGAATATTTATCGAATAAAGATGATGTGGTGGCGGATGAGGTGAATGAGGCGGCGGATCGTGCGGCTCGTGCGGTTTGTGTGACGGTGGCTCGTGTGGTGGGTCGTGTGGGTCATGCGTCGGCTTGCGCGGCAGCTTGTGCGGCTCGTGATGCTGCTCGTGCGGCTTGTGATGCGGCTCGTGCGGCTTGTGTGACGGATGAGGATTATGCGGTGACTTGTGCGGTGGTGAATGCGGTTTATGCTGCGGCTCGTGATGCGGCTCGTGCGTCTCGTGAGACGGATGAGGCTTATGTTGTGACTTATACAAAAATCATAAATTACGGCTTGTCATTGATTGAGAAATGTGATGACCGTTGTTGCGAAACACAAGATTAAAATTAAAGTCAAAGTAATTTTTTTCTTGCACATGTCACAAAAAAGTGTTATATTTAGTATTGTTAGCGTTATGATTTTACAAACAATAAACCCAAACCTAAAAAGAGGGAATGATGGAATTAACAAAACAGGTTTTAGAGAATTACGGAGCTTGCTATGAAGGTATGCTGTGGTACACTTCGAACGGAGAACCTGCCTCAGTTGAAGAAACCATTGAAAAACTTTTGGACTCAGATGAGTGTGAAAAGTTTGAGTGGTCAAACTGGTTACTAAGTCGTGTCTTGCCGGTAGATGATAAAATTAGGTACGCTATTTTTGCTGCTGAATTAGTACTTGACATTTTTGAAAAAGAGTTTCCAGAAGACAAACGTCCGCGAAACGCAATCGAGGCAACGCGAGTCTATTTATCGCATAAAGATGCGGCGGCTGCTGGTGCTGCTTATGATGCAGCTGGTGCGGCTGATGAGGCGGCTTATGAAGCGGCTCGTGATGCGGCTGATGTGGCTGCTTATGCGGCTCGTGATGCGGCTGCTTATGTGGCTCGTGCGGCGGCTGATGCGACTTATACGACTTGTGCGCATTATGTGGATTATGTGGCGGCTGATGCGGCAGCTTGTGCGGCGGATTATGCGGCTGATGCGGTTCGTGTGGCGGATGAGGCGGATGAGGATTATGCGGTGGCTTATACAAAAATCATAAATTATGGTTTGTCATTGATTGGGAAATGTGATGTCCATTGTTGCAAAACACAAGATTAAAATTGAAGTCAAAGTAATTTTTTTCTTGCACATGTCACAAAGTTTTATTATATTAATAATGTAGTTAATGGTTCTGATTTTACAAACAATAAACCCAAACCTAAAAAGGAGAAATAATGCTTTTAACAAAACAGATTTTAGAGAATCACAGAGCTTGCGATAGGGGTATGCTGTGGTACACTTCGAACGGAGAACCTGCCTCAGTTGAAGAAACTATTGAAAAACTTTTGGCACCAAAAGCTAAACTTTTGGCCTTAAACGGGCATGAGAAGAGGTTTGACTGGTCGAACTGCAGTTCGACCAGTCATGACTGGTCGAACTGGTTACTAAGTCGTGTCTTGCCGCTCGACGATAAAATTCGATACGCTATTTTTGCCGCGGAATTAGCGCTTGACATTTTTGAAAAAGAGTTTCCAGAAGATAAACGTCCACGGAACGCAATCAAGTCAGCACGAGAATATTTATCTAATAAAGATGGTACTGCTGCGGGTTATGCAGATTATGCAGAGCGTGCGGCTGCTTATGCGGATCGTGAGACTTATGCTGATGCAGCGACTTATGCGGATCGTGCGGCTTGTGAGGCAACTCGTGCGGCTCGTGCTGCTTGTGCTGATGATGCTGATAATGCGGCGGATTATGCGTATTATGCAGTGGTTGATGCGGTTTATGCAGTTTATGAGGATCGTGCTGATGATGCTGATAATGTGGCGGGTGAGGTGGCTCGTGCGGCTGATGAGGCTTATGTGTCGACTTATACAAAAATCATAAATTACGGCTTGTCACTGGTTAAGAAATGTGATGACTGTTGTTGCAAACCACAAGATTAAAATTGAAGTCAAAAACATAACAAGGGGGAATAATGTTTTTAACAAAACAGGTTTTAGAGAATTACGGAGCTTGCAATAAAGGTATGCTGTGGTACACTTCGAACGGAGAACCTGACTCAGTTGAAGAAACCATTGAAAAATTACTATCATCAGATGAGCATAAGAAGTTTGGATGGTCAAACTGGTTATTAAGTCGTGTCTTGCCGCTCGACGATAAAATTCGCTACGCTATTTTTGCAGCTGAATTAGTGCTTGACATTTTTGAAAAAGAGTACCCAAATGACAATCGGCCTCGGAACGCAATCGAGACAGCACGAGAATATTTATCTAATAAAGATGTTGCGGTGGCTCATGAGTTGGTTTATGCAACTCGTGTGGCGGATGATGCTTGTGCGGATGATGCTCATGCTGCTCATGCAGCAGCTTGTGTGGCTCGTGCTGAGGCTGCTTATGCGTCGGCTCGTGCGGCTTATGCGGCTCGTGATGCGGCGGTTCGTGCGGCGGATGCGGCGGCTCGTGCGGCGACTGATGCGGCTTATGATGCAGCTTGTGCGGCGGCTGATGCGGCGGCTGATGTGGCTAGTGCGTCTCGTGCGACGGATGAGGCTTATGTGGCGACTTATACAAAAATCATAAATTATGGCTTGTCGCTGGTTAAGAAATGTGATGACTGTAAAAATAAGAATTATTAATTATGAGAATGTGGATGGTAAATCTTTTATGTCTTTGTAATAAACATCTAATTGGAGAACACGGTGAAATTCACAAACACCATCACGTTTTTGTTAAAAAATATTCTGTATTAGGAAGATTTTTTCTTGTTGTGCAAATTTGCACAACGAATTAGCACAAGAGATGATATCTCGAAATATGAACCACAAATCACCATATCTAATGCCAGATGTATCGTATATTGATTATTATAAAGACTTAATTACCAGATGTAAAGATTGTAAAGAGAGAATTTTTGAATATGGTCGAAAAAATATACAGTCACTAGATAATTTATCCGATTCTATTTATCGTGAAATTTTCTATGAAAGTTCTAATAACATAGAATCAATAGTATATGCTAATATCAATTATGGTAATAATAAAATACACGATTTGTTATATTTATATGAAAGGTTGCACGAGTGAAAAATTTAAATGATTGTTTATATAATTTTGTTTTTGGTTCTATCCTTGAAAAAATATTCGATAATACAAATGCAGACGTCTATCATTTAATCGATATAATTAATAAACAAGATCATCTTTATGAATTTTTTCGTAATTATAATGCACAAGAACACCTAAAATATATTACCCGTTGGAAATGAGATCATCTTTTTCTCGAATACATTTACAGAAAAAAATTAATAAAAATGAAGGAGTCTAATATGTTTTTGTTTTCAAAACCTTTTAAGAAAAAGTCTTCACCTAAACGAATGTATGTGATAGTAAGAGGGGATTTATCAACAGAGTATCGAATGGTACAAGGGGCTCACGCTTTAGCTCAATTATTAATAGATAATCCCGATGTAAATTTCCCCGGTTCCATGAGTGCTGGAGACTTCCCAAGAAATTTTCAATTAGCTTTGGGCTATCACAGTGCAAACACAAACATATTTCAAATGCGAAGCAGGCACGACAACACCGGGGAGTGGGATGATTGGGTTTCACTTGACTTGTTAGAATGGAAGAATAAATATTTGATTTTTCTGAAAGCACGGAATCTTAAAGCGTTGGTGAGTTTGTATTACAAACTTCAGGGACAAGGGTACAAAATTTCAAAATTTAATGGACCGGATTTAAATGATCATGTGACTGCAATTGCTTTGTATACCGAGGTGGACAATCCACTTATTAAACATTTACCACTTGCATGGGAGAATATATAATATGAAAGGTGAGGCTTTTCATACCAAACCAGCTAATGAATTTGAAAAATCATTAGATCAAATAATTAATTCAATTTCTTTTTTGAACGAAATTGCTAATAGAATTGAATTACGTATTAATAAGATTCTAAAATTAATTATTAAATATGGATTTGTTTCTATTGCAATCGTGTGTGTTGGTGTTATTGCATTCGTATTAAAATTAGTGATTAGTATATTTTCACCAAACAAAGGATGTAAAAATTGAATCGTTGTAATTTTGGTGGAGATTGTAGGTATAAGTATGAGTAAACCAATTCCAATAGAAGAGATCGATAAAGAATTTGCAGAACAAATATTAGATGTTGTTCATAAAAGAACTCCTGCGATTGTTTCAAACACAAGAGTCTTTGAAACAATCAATGGTAAGTTAAAAGAAGTGTTTCTTGATAAAATAGGTAGAAACGATCCTTGTATGTGTGGATCAAATAAAAAATTCAAAAAATGTTGTGAGGGTAAATTATGAGAGTAATAACACCAGAACATAAAGATATGATTGATATTACAGATTCTTTATAATACTATCTTGTATTTAAAAAAGGAAAAGTATAAAGATTTATTATTTAAGAACAGAAACAAATAAGACTTTAATAGAGATAGAACTTTATATCAAAAAAGGTGAGGAGTTTGATTATGTTGAAGCAAACATTAGAGTTCTATAAACAATATGTCTTGCATATAATTAATGACAATAATAAACCTATTTATGATTTGTATAACAATGCAACCAAGGAGGCTCAAGATGTCAACCAATGCACCGAAACAACCATTAAATGAAGATGTTAATCGTAACCACAATGATGGTGTAAACTCGACAAGAGGCTTAAATCCTCCTGCTCAGGTACAACCACCGCCACCTCCACCGCCACCTCCTCCTAAAAAAATATTCTGTAAAGTATTGGTGGTTGGTCTTGGATAAGAAACAAGATTCAAAAAATAAATGATATTATGGATGGAGGATTTAGTGATTCTACTAAGTGATAATACTAGAATTATTGCAAAATACGATTATTATGATGCAGAATACGATAGTTATTTTGATTTTTTGCATTATGTGTTACAAAGAAAAAAGAAAAAGAAATTCCTATTTTGGGAATATGATTGTTGGATATCGATTTGTTCAGTATCAAAAAATGTTAATTCTATTAAAACATTAATTATAGATTTGTTTGAATTGGAAATTAAAAATGTTAAAAACTTACCAATTTGGGAACAAAAGGAAAGATTAGAATATTTAAAAGAACTACATAAGGAAGAGGGAGAACAAATATGGAAACATATTGGAAACTAATTCAAGATTCAAAAGAATTTATTGAACAAATTAAAGAGGGGAATTTTTATTGTAACTATGAATATTACTAAGACATTAGACAATATTGTGATGAAGTCTGACTTAGATAAGAAGATCGAAATCAAATTGAATGAAGAGATATACAATGCCTCTTCTTATTTTATATGGTAATATAAAATCAGAGAATAGATTTACAAATCTAGTTCCTATGTTAAAAACCCTATCAATTCAGTAAGGAGTTCAATTATGATTCAATATGGCAGAAAACCTAAAAAAAGTCATAGTTCACAAAAATCACAAGAAGAAATTCCTGAATCAAATAATAATAATAATAAAAAAATAAACAATAGGAAATACATTCCATCCGAATATAAATATATAATTGATTTAAGAAAATGAGGAGATTGTAACTACTATCTATGAGAATGAATGGGATGCAAAAGGATTTGACTCAATAGATTCTCTAAGAAAATATATTATAGATTGGTATCGTTATCCTGATGGTTCTGGTTGGGAGATTCATTCTGTATATGATACCGAGAACAAAAGAAAAATGGAGTATGAAATAAACGTGGATGTTGATATAAAATGAACTTCCTTTTAGAAAAAATCCAATTACTATTATAGAAAAACAAACATCATCGAGAATGAATTATTATCCAAATATGATGTTTGTTTAAATAATATTAAAATTCAATATTACGATGATCTTGATTGGTTTTATGTTCGGAAGATTAATTTAAAAAAGACTTGACTTCATTATTTGCATAATCTATATTATAATTGTTGATATTTTGAATAAGGAGTTCAAATGAAAATTGCAGGATCATATTCTCAATTGGTTTATTATTCTAAAGGATGGTTTGAGACTACGGACACCATATCTGATCTAAAGAAAATAGTTGCTCATAGATCGGGTATATCCGAGGAATATGTAAACACTTCACATATTATTAATTTGTTAAATGATGCTGTTTGTAGTCTAATGGACGTAAAAGATGTTGGAAAATTTCTATTGGATTTTTTATCTGCAATTGATCCAGATTCTATGATGTTTAAAATGTTTGATAAAAAATATGATTTTAGAGAAGCAGTAATATCAAAATATCTTGGTCTCCTCGGTCTTCTTAAAATATATGAAGGGGATGAATGTTTGATAAAACTTGATGATATTGACCCAACTATTATGAAATTAAAGAAAATTAACGATGGGTAATTATTCAACCATAATAAATTTCAAACCGGTGTTTGATGTGATAGATAATTTGATTTCTATTCCAATAGATGATTCTATATTTAGTTCATCCTATAATAATGATTTAATTTTTAGGTGTTTAAGGGATGATATTATTAAACAAACGGGCCCATTTTCGGTAATAGAAATTATTGACTCGTCGGAAAAAATGCAATCGTAAATAGATAACAAGGATTTGTTATGCAATCAACAAATGAAGTATTACCAACCATTATTAATTTGTTGTCTAAAAAGAATAAGACAAAATATGCATTCACTGGATTTATTAATATTAGAAATGATCTTTGTATGAAATTTCTTGATATGAATACCAAAGAAGTATTGATTATTCCAAACAAAGATATTATTGATAATGTTATTGAACACCCAACATATTCTAATAAATGATTGATTATGAATAACATAAAACTAAATAACCATCCATAAAAAACAATCATATAATCCACTGATATTCCCTATTCATAATATCGTCTGGGATAATATCAGATCAACGATATATAACCTAACCATAATCGAAAAAGAAAGATTAAAAAAATGAATAACAAGGCGGAAGATAAAATTATTAAAACTTTATCAATATACAAATCTCTAATCAATGTTAAAATATATCATAACATCCATATATTAATTCATCTATAATGGATGAGGTTAAATCAGCTACTAATATCCATATATTCAAAAAGATTCATATTAGAATTAATGAAAAGGATAACATAATAAACAAAATTAAAAATACATAACCAATTGATAAATATAAATCTTATTACAAAATTAATAGAACTAATTTTAATATTAAATAATACAACAACCTGTGACCCTCTCTCTATATAAACAATAGGAAAATAATATGAAAAACATAAACAAATGCACATCCACAAATAACCATATATATGGATGACTCACCACAATCAATATGAAAAACCTAACACTTATTCGTATAATGGAATGATGATAAAATCAGTAACCTTAAAATGTATCCCAATAAGGAATCATATTATAAGTAGCAGTGCATAACAATCAATATAAGGACTAAGTAAGGACTATTAGTATTTTATAAGGACTAAGTAAGGACTATTAGTATTTTATAAGGACTAAGTAAGGACTATTAGTATTTTATAAGGACTAAGTAAGGACTATTAGTATTTTATAAGGACTAAGTAAGGACTATTAGTATTTTAT
>Ga0265293_10000741_pt1 | contig 75149 bp, 63 predicted proteins | sample Munlanlewell138R_FD_192505 | JGI IMG/M metagenome (GOLD analysis project Ga0265293, IMG submission 192505) | Leachate microbial communities from a municipal landfill in Southern Ontario, Canada - Leachate well 138R | ecosystem: Engineered > Solid waste > Landfill > Unclassified | place: Canada... | reverse complement strand
CCGCCAGCACCAGGGCGGCCAAGTGGAGGCGAAAGAGGGCCGGGGCGAGCCAGGCGGGCGCGGAGTGGATGCGATTGGGGTGGAAGTGGCCCGGGGGCGGCAGGGTGTCCAGGAGGAAGAAGTGGTAGACGAGGTAGGCGGCCAGGGCGAGCAGGGCCGGGAGAAAGAGCGGGGAGACGGGCCAGGTGCGTCCGCGGCGCGTGGTCAGCGTGTCGACGGGGCGCAGCAGCCAGGCCAGGGGGATGGCGAGCAGGGCCGGGAGAAAGAAGACGATGCGGCCGGGTACGCGGAAGGCGTTGGCCAGGGGCAGGTACTCCCAGAACCAGCGGTGCAGGGGCGTGGCATCTCCGGCGGCGATCAGGACCGTGAGGGCGGCGAGGACGGCGAAAGCCACCACGGCCCAGGGTGCCATTTGGCGGCGTGTGGGGATGAAGAGAATGAAGAGGGGCAGCAGGATGAGGGCGCTGGAGCCGAAGGCGCCGTGTACGTCGCTTTGGAGCGGGGCGAAGAAGTTGTTGAGCAGCCCGCCCAGGGTGTCGGTGTAGATGAGGGACCAGGCGTAGTCGCGGCCGACGCGGGCGGCGTTGTCGGCGATGAACTCGAAGTAGAAGGAGGCCAGGTAGGCGGCGGAGAGCAGAATGCCCGCGAGCAGGGCGGCGGCGCAGGTGAGGTAGTAGCGGCGGATGTCGCGCCAAGGGGGACGCGGGTCGTCGGCGAAGGCGGGGAAGGCAAAGGGGATGAGGGCGCAGATGAGGGCGGCGCCCAAGAAGCCCAGGTACATCATTTGGGGGTGTCCGCCGCAGCAGAGGAGCCACGTGCTGAAGGCGACGAGCAAGGGGCCCGCGTAGTGCCGGGGCTTGTGCCACAGGAAGCCCAGGGACGCGAAGAGGAAGAGGAAGGCCGTGTGGTTTTCGAGGGAGGCGCCGTAGCGGAAGCAGTCGAGCATGCGCTGGTTGTAGACGGTGAGGAAGGCGACCAGGAAGGCGGCGAGGCGCGTGAGGCCCAGTCGGCGGAAGAGGTAGAAGAGGGCCAGGTGCGCGACGCCCAAGGAGCAGAGGCGCAGCAGGGTGTTGATTTGCAGGGCGTGGCCGTCGTGGTAGCCCGGGATGAGGGAGGCGAGGTAGGGCAGGGGGTGGAATTGCTGTCCCATGGTGAGGGCGGCTTGGGAGCGTCCCTCGGCGAAGCCCGGCGCGTACAGGGGGAAGGTGCCGGTGCGCTGGGAGAAGAGGAGCTCGAGCTGCTGCTGGATGGGGAAGACGCCGTAGTCGTTGCCGATGGTGAGGGAGGAGAAGAGGGGGACGAGCCAGTAGAAGACGCCGAAGGGCAGCAGCAAGATGGCGAGGGCGGGCCAGGCGGCGTCGATATGCGAGATCCAGGTGCGTGGGCGCATGGAGACTCCTTTGTGCGCGCGGCGGGGCGCGTCGGATTTGGGGATTGTCATTCCCGTTGATTCACGCCAAATTACGGCAACTGTCAAGCGCGGCAGCGGACGCGGCGCGTTTCCCAATGAGGGCGCGCGGTCTCGCAGAAAGGTGCGGCCTTTGTCTTTAAGTGTTGTGGAGAGCAATGTGGCGTTTTCCGTGGTGATGCCCGTGTTCAACGAGGGCGGGCTGATCGCCCAAACCGTGGGGGCGCTGGTGCAGGCCTTGTCGGGCGAGCGCGATTACGAGATTGTCCTGGTGGACGACGGCTCCCGCGACAGCACCTGGGCGGACATCTCGGCGCTCTGTGCGGAGGACCCGCGGGTGCGCGGCCTGCGCTTTACCCGAAACTTTGGGCACCAGGCGGCCCTGCACGCCGGCATGCAGGCGGCGGTGGGGCGCGCGGTCATTACGATGGACGCGGACGGCGAGCATCCCCCGGCGCTCGTGCCGGTGTTGCTCGAAAAGTGGCGCTCCGGTGCCAAGGTGGTGCAAACCCTGCGCCAGGCGCCGCGCCAGCTCTCGTGGTTGAAGCGCCGCACCTCCGGGGCCTTTTACGCGGTGTTCTCGTGGCTGGCGGAGACGCGCATCCAGGCGGGCTCTGCGGACTTCCGCCTCCTGGACCGCGAGGTGGTGACCCTGCTGGCGCAACACCCCAACGCCGCGGCCTTTCTGCGGGGCTTCGTGCCCTGGACGGGCTTTGAGACGGCTTACATTTCCTTTGAGCAGGGCATCCGCACCATGGGGCGCAGCAAATTCACCCCGGGCAAAATGATGGCGCTGGCCCGCAAGGGCATTATCGGCTTCTCGGTCAAGCCCCTGCGCCTCTCGTCGCTGCTGGGCGCCCTGACCTGCCTCATCGCCCTGGCCACGCTGGTGCACACGCTGGTCATTCGCCTGGCGTTTCCTGCGGAGGCCGAGCCCGGTTGGGCCACGATTGCCAGCTTGCTGGCGTTGCTCGGCGGGGCGCAACTGCTGACCATGGGGATTTTGGGCGAGTACATCGCCGTGATGTTCGAGACCCTTCGCAACCAGCCCCCCTTCATCGTGGCGGAGCGCCGCGGCTTTCCCACCGAGCGGTAACGCGGACTCTTCACGCAGTTTTGTAACGCAGTTTTGTAACGCAGATTGGTGACGCTGTTAGTGGCGCGGGACGCTGCGCGGGTCGCGGACGGCGCGGACGCTGCGGCGTATCCAGAAGGCGACGACCAGCAGGGCCGAGACAATGGACAACCAGAGCACGGCGCGGTCGCGCGGGGGCATCTCCCAGGCGAAGCGCACCCGGTGAACGCCGCGGGGCAGGTGGACGCCCACCAGGTTGGGGCCGGTGGAAAAGACGGGGATCTCGCGGCCGTCCAGGTAGGCCTTCCAGCCGGGGTAGTTCTCCATGGGGAGCACCGCGGTCATCGGCTGGAGCAGCTCCGCGTCGAAGGCGAAGTGCTGGAAGGTGTGGCGCTTGGGCGGCACCAGGGCGATGTGCGCCTTTTCGAAGACGGGGTTCTCTTCGTCGCGTTCCCGGGCGCGGTTGGTGCTGCTGGGTGGGGGCTTCATGTGCGCGGGGAGCTTTTGCAGGGGCGCCTCGTCGGTGGCGATGGCGGTAACCGGCACGCCGTCGATGTCGAGGGGCGAGAGGATGGGCACGTCGCTGGCGGCAAAGCGGGCGAGGGCCGCTCGGTCGCGGCTGAGGTGCTGGTGGTCGAGGTAGAGGATGGCCGCGGCGCTGTCGTCCATTTCGCTGTCCGCGAGGGTGCCGGCGGGCACGCGCATGGGGATGGGCAGGCGGTCGCTGTGGAGCTGGTTGCGGTATTGCTGGGTCCAGGCCTTGGCGAGCCAGAGCCACTGCTTGTCGTTGCAGACCACCAGCAGCGGCTGTCCGTTGAGGGGGCGCAGGAAGGACTCGAAGGCGGCGTCCAGGAGCACGCGGGTGTGGTTGGAGCGCCCGTGGCGGTCGTTGCCCGGGTGGATGCTGCGCAGCATGGGCAGTTGGTCGGTGTCTTTGGCGTCCTTCATCGACTGTCCCTTGGGGCCCCAGCCGGTGAACCAGCGCACCCCGGCCAGGGCGTGGAGCTGCGTGTTGTGCTCGGGGTTGCCCAGGGCGGAGCACAGGTCGAAGCTGTACTCGGGGCCGGTGCCCTTCCAGTGGGTGCAGTAGGGTTGGAAGCCGTGCATGCCAAACCAGGCCTGCCGGATTTTCGGGCGGCCCTCGCAGCGGACTTCGACGCGCCAGGGGTAGCCCTTGTTGGGCACCTTGGCCAGGGCGTCTAGGTCTTGGTTGAGGGAGGCCTCTTCTTGGATGACGAGGTGGGTTTGTCCTAAGGCGCGGTTCTCCTTGCCCAGCCAGCCGATGCCCGCCAGGACGGGGGCGGCCAGCAGCACCAACAGGGGGACGCGCACCCAGAGGCGGCGGCGCGTGCGGAAGAAGGTGAACAGGGTGCCCACCACGGCCTCGACCCCCAAGGCGCTTAAGCCAAAGGCGAAAATTTCGACCAGGTAGATGCAGCGAAAGGCCTGGATTTGCGCCATGAAAGGCAAGAAGCGCAGCCACCGGAAGTCGTCGGGGCCGGCGTAGAGCATGAGGGAGAAGGCCAGCCCCCCCAGCAAGAAGCGGGTGGAGAGGCGCCGCAGTGTGAACAGGGAGAAGAAGATGCCGATGGCCGTGAGGATGGTGAAGACCGGCGGGCGAATCGACAGGGTGCCCATGATGTTGATGCGGTCCATGAACTTTTCGTCGTCGTTGCGGGCGTCGCCCTTGGCGCGTGCGTCGTCGAGCATGTAGCCCCGGGAGGCCACGGTGACGAGCTCGGAGGTGGAGACGCTGGTGTACCAGTGGACGCCGCTGCCCCGGAAGACGGAGTCGGGCTCGGGGCGCATCGTGCTGTTGTGGTGGACAAAGGGCACGAGCCAGAAGGCCACCAAGGCGATGCCAGTGACGGCGAAGACGGCGCCGCGCTTGATGTTTTTGCGCACGTTGATCTCGGAGAGCAAGAAGTAGAGGGCCCCGCCGAAGGTGGCGTAGACCGCCATGATGACGTGGGAGACAAACGTGAGGGCGAACAGGGCGCCCGTGGTGACGGGGCTGTCCTCGCCGCGCAGCATGCCGACGAACTTGCCCATGAACAGTGGAAAGAGGAGACCGCCCAGGGACTGGGTGACGATGCCCGCCTGGAAGAAGGCCTCGAAGGAGTTGCCGAAGGCCGCCACGGAGATCATCGAGAGATAGGAGCCGAAGCCCGCGGTCCAGCGGTTGAGGCGGAGCTTGCGGAAGAAGTAGTAGACCGCGAAGGGCGACAGGCCGAAGTAGATGCAGGTGGCCACGTTGTGGATCATCGTGAGGTGCCAGCCCGTGAGCCGGTGGATGCCGACATTAATGAGGTAGAACATGGGCTGGTAGAAGCGCAGCACCGGTTGTCCGTACTCCATCCCCCAGGGGCCGAAGACGTTGTCGCCCACCCGCGCGCTGTGGGCCAAGGCGTACTCGTTCATCAGGTGGTAGATGTCGTCCCCCGAGCGGTTGAGCACGGCGTCGAAGAGGATCCAGGTGGAGGTGAACGAGAGGATGGCGGCGCTGAGGGGCAGGAGCAGGTGTCCGTACCGCCAGGCGTAGACAGCGGCGATGCGCAGGGCGCGGCGGAGGCGCTGGGCGATGCTTTGGTTAGAGTTTGACATGGTACGGGGAGATGACGAACGACGACACAGGGCTCGTGTAATCGCCCTGGATCAGGCGCCAGTAGTAGGTTTGGTCGCGCAGGAGTTCCTGGTGGTAGGTGTGGGTGGTGCCCGAGACCTCCTGGTCGAGGAGGGGGGCGGTGAAGTCGGGGGTGAGGGAGATTTGCAGGTGAATGGGGGCGTCGATGTTGCCCCGGTGCCACTGCAGGTCGACCCGGCCGCGCTCGACCGTGAAGCCTACGGGCGGCAACTGGGGGACCGGTCCCATGCCACGGACGATGGTGGTGACGACGGCGCTGCCCAGCGTGAGCAACAAGACGAGCAGGACCAGGTAGCGGCGGGCCGCTTGAAAGAGGGCGGCGAGGAACGCGGTGGTTTTCATGGGCGAGACGCTAGCAAAAAGCCCGCGCCTTATCGACACGAAAATGGGGCTCAGAGGAATTCTTGCAGGATTTGCATTTGGACGGGGGTCTCGGTGTAGCAGAAGGGATCGACGGGCCTGGCCCAGCCCGGACAGAGGGGGCTGGCGGCCCAGTAGGTCCAGCCGATGTACACGTCGCCGTTGTCCTCGAGGTATTGGAGATGGTCGCGCAGGCACGCCTGGCACACGGCGTCGTCGAGGACCCCGAACTCGCCCAGGAAGCCGCGCTTGTTGTTGTCGCGGAGCCACTGGGTGAAGACCTTCATCATCCGAGAGCCGATGGTTTCGTCCTGGCAGCCGCCCTCCCAGCCGCTGAAGTTGTGGTTGGCGTACTGGTGTACCTCGAAGACGACGTTGCCCTCGGAGTCGTCGATGTCGAGCATGCCCTCGGCGTTGGAGATGCCGTCGCTGGCCCCCCAGTTGGCGTTCCAGGAGTGGGCGCCGCTCCACAGGTTGCCCCCCACCAGGATGAGGTTGCGGGCACCGACACCGCGGATGGCGTGGATGGCGGCGTTGGCGGCCTCGACCCAGGCGGTGGTGGGAAGATCGTGGGGTTCGTTCATCAGGCCGAAGAAGACCCGGGGGTGGTCGCGGAACACCTCGGCGATGCGGCCCCAGACGTCGCCGAAGTCCTCGGGGGAGAGGTTGTCGCCGAAGACGAGGAGCTCGCGGACATACATGCGGTCGTCGTCGATGGTGACCTTGGTGTAGCGCCCGTAGTTGTGCATGTCGAGGATGACCGTGGCGCCCTCTGAGAGCATGTGGAACACGGTGAGCTTCATGGCCTCGAGTTCGCTCTCGATGAGGGGTTTGCCCAGCTCGTGTTGGATGCGCTCCCAGGCAAAGGGGACGCGCAGGAGGTTCATGCCCATCTCCATGAACTTTTTGGTGGCGTTGTAGCCCTTGCGGTACAGCGGGTCGGGCCAGTAGTAGGTGCTGCCGTGGAGGCCCGGCATCTCGGTGCTGACCTTGTGGGTTTGCATGCCCCACTCCGCCGAGGAGACGTTGACGCCCTTGTAGGGCAGCCCGTCGAGGTTGTAGTCGAAGCTGTCGTTGGGGTCGGGCTCGGTGTCGTAGGTGGGTTCGGCGATGACCGGTTCGTCGGTGTCGGGTTCTTCGGGGGGCGGCTCGTAGGGCACGTGGTCGCCGTCGCCGTGGGAGAGACAGGCGGGCAAGGTTGCCAGGAGCGCCCATCCCATGAGGGCGGCGAGCCAGGAGCGATGCGTGAGGGCGTTGCGGGATTTTGTGAGCATTGTCGGCCTTTCTGTTGGGTGCCTAAGGATGCGAAGGGTTGCGGCAGGTCGCGGCATCATTTCAATTTGTATGCATTACAGTAACAAGACAATGCGTATCAACCGTTCTGCTCAATTTCATGGATTGGAACGAGCAAACGGGCGTTTTGTGGGTGCGCGTTTTCGTTCGCGTGGGTCGCGGCGGTTTTGCCCGGCATTTTTGCGCCCCCGCTTGGACAGATTTTGATTTTGTGGAATAAAGCACGCACAGCGTGGTTTCCCCTCGCAAACAACGAATTTTTTTCAGGAGGACGACAAGCGCAATGATTACTCTGGAAAACGTTTCGAAGATGTACGGCGACATCCCGGCCGTCACCAACGTGAGCTTCGCGATCCCCAAGGGCGAGATCGTGGGCCTGCTCGGGCACAACGGCGCGGGCAAGACCACCATCATGAAGATGCTCACCGGCTACCTCGAGCCCACCGAGGGCACCATCCGCCTCAAGGACATGGACGTCATCGCCGAGCGCATCGCGGTGCAGCGGCTCATCGGCTACATGCCGGAGAACGCGCCCCTGTACCGCGAGATGACCGTGCAAGACTATCTGGTGATGATGGCCCGGCTGCGGGGCATCGCCGAAGACGCCCTGGGCGAGGCCATTGCCGCGGCGGTGAAGGCCACGGGTCTCGAGGCCTGGATGTCGCGCCCCATCGGCACGCTCTCCAAGGGCTACCGGCAGCGCGTCGGCATCTGCCAGGCGATTCTGCACAAGCCCGAGGTGCTCATCCTCGACGAGCCCACCAACGGCCTCGACCCCGAACAAATCGTCGAAATCCGCCACCTCATCCGCGCCCTGGCCAAGACCAGCACCGTCATCCTCTCGACGCACATCCTCTCCGAAATCGAGGCGGTGTGCGACCGGGTGATCATCATGGTCAACGGCGCCCTGGCCGAGGACGCTGCGCTCAACGACTTTCTGCTCTCCAACCAAATCATCATCTCCATTCCGGCGAGCGTGTCCTTGTCCGCGGTGGAAGCCCTGGCCGGCGACGGTGGTGTCGACGGCGTGACATCCGTTGAGTCCCTGGGGGCCGACCCGGTGCGCGGCAACTACGCGCGCTACGCCCTCACCTGGCGCGGAGACGTGCCGCCGGTGCCCGAGGTGTTGGCCCACGGCACGGCCCAGGGGTGGACTTTCGGGATGGCGGCGGACATGCCCAAGGGCCTCGAGAGCGCCTTCAGCCGCCTCATGAACGCCAGCCGCGACGACAGCGCCACGGCCCAAGCCGCTGACACGGCCCAAGCCGCTGACACGGCCCAAGCCCAAGACCCAGCCACTGCCGCGGAGGAGGACGCCCCATGAACGCCACCGGAACCATTCTCAAAAAAGAGCTGCGGGCCTATTTTCTCTCGCCCATCGCGTTGATCTTTCTCGGGGTTTTCCTGCTGGTGAACCTCTTCGTCTTTTTCACCTGGGGCCGCTTTTTCGCCCGGAACATCGCCGACATCCGCCTCATGTTCGAGTGGCTGCCCATCCTGCTGATCTTCCTGACGGCGGCCATCAGCATGCGCGCCTGGAGCGAGGAGCAGGCCAGCGGCACCCTCGAAATCCTGATGACCCTGCCCATCCGCACCCGCGACCTGGTGCTGGGCAAGCTCGCCGCGGGGATGCTGCTCGTCGGCGTGGCCCTGGCCCTGACCCTGCCCATTCCCATCACGGTCTCCCTACTGGGCGACCTGGACATCGGCCCGGTGCTGGGCGGCTACGTCGGGGCCTTCTTCCTCGCCGCGGCCTACCTCTCCATCGGCATGTGCGTCTCCAGCCGCACCGACAACCAGCTCGTCTCCCTCATGCTCACGGTGCTCATCGGCGCAGCGCTCTACTTAATCGGCGCCGATCCGGTGGTGGCCTTCTTCGGCAACGAGGGCGGCGAGCTGCTGCGGTCCCTGGGCTCGGGCAGCCGCTTCGCCAACATTGAGCGCGGCGTCATCGACCTGCGCGACATCTTTTACTACGCCAGCATCGCGGGCTTCTTCGCGGTGCTCAACATCTACTTCATCGATCGCAAACGCGCCGACGCCCACCGGTCTTCGGGCAAGTCCCGGCTGCGCGCGCGCCAGCTCGCCGTGGTCCTGATGGGGGCCAACATGCTGGCGGGCAACCTGTGGCTGGCACCGGTGAGCCGCGTGCGGGCCGACCTCACCGAGGACCGCGTGTACAGCGTGAGCCGCGCCACGGCCAATGTGCTCGACGCCCTCAACGAGCCGCTGCAGATCTCGGGCTACTTCTCCGAGAAGACGCATCCCCTCTTGGCGCCGCTGGTGCCCACCATCCGCGACATGCTCGGCGAGTATCGCGCCCTGGGCGGCAGCCGCGTCACGGTGAACTTCGCCGACCCCAACAAGGACAGCGCCCTCGAAGAGGAGCTGGCCCAGCAGTACGACATCAAGCCGCTGCCGTTCCGCATCTCGGGGCGCCACGAGGAGTCCGTGGTGAACTCCTACTTCCACATCCTGGTGCGCTACGGCGACCAGTTCGAGGTGCTCTCCTTCCACCAGCTCATCGAGGTGCAGGCCGAGGACGCCAACATCGACGTGCGGCTGCGCAACCTCGAATACGACCTGACGCGCGCCATCAAAAAGGCCAGCGGCAGCTTTCAATCGATTGAGAGCGTGTTGGCCGGGCTCGCGACGCCGGCGAAGCTCAGCCTGTTCGTGACGCCGGACACCCTGCCCGAAGAGCTCAAAGAGGCGCCCGAGACCATCCGCAAGGTGGCCGAGGAGATCGCCCAAAAGACCGCGGGCCGCTTTGTGTTCGAAGAGGTCAATCTCGACGGCGACAAGGCGCGGCAGCAGCAGGTCCAGGCCCAGTACGGCTTTCGTCCGATGGCCCTCGATCTGTTCGGCGAGACATCGTTCTTCCTGTACCTCCTCGTCGAGGCCAACGACCGCAGCGAGCCCATGTGGGTGCAGGGCGACACCACCGAGGCCGCCATGCGACAGAGCATCGAGGGCGCCCTCAAGCGCAGCGTGCCGGGCTTCATGAAGACCATCGGCATCGTCACCGCCAAGCCCGAGGCGCCGCCCAGCGATCCGCGCATGCCTCCGCACATGCAGCCGCCGCCGCCCCAGCCGGAGTACCGCCTGCTGGAGCAATCCCTGGTCCAGGAGTTTCAAGTGGAGCGCCTCGATCTGGAGAGCGGCGTGGTGCCCGGGCACATCGACGTGCTCATTGTGGCCAAGCCCGGCGAGATCTCCGAGAATGCCCTGTTCGCCATCGACCAGTACTTGATGGGCGGCGGGGCCGTGGTGGCGCTGACCGGCGACCGCGAGATCCAGTTCACCCAGCAGGGCGTTGAGGCCGTGCCCGCCAGCCGCGCCTTCCTCGACATGCTCAAGACCTGGGGCGTGTCGGTGTCCGCGGGCTTCGCCATGGACAACCGCAACGCGCGCTTTCCGGTTCCGGTGCAGGAGCGCAAGGGCATGTTCGTCATCGAAAAAATCGAGATGATGAACTACCCCTTCTTCGCCGACGTGCGCCAAGACAGCTTCAACAAGGGCCACATCACCACCGCGGGCCTGCAAAACGTGGTGATGAACTGGTCGTCGCCCCTGGAGCTGGCCGCGCCCGCAAAAGGTGTCGACGCGCAAACGATCCTCTCTACATCTAAAGACGCCTGGATCAGCGACACCACGCAGATCCTGCCCGAGTCCTTGGAGAGCGCCCAGACCGCCTACCAGCCCCAGGGCACGCTGGCGCAGCACACGCTGGGGGTCGCCCTGTCCGGTGCGTTCACCAGTCATTTCGCCGACAAACCCTCGCCCCTGTTCGGCGCCGACACCCCTGCGCCTCCGCCTGCAGACGCCGACGCTGACGCCGCTCCGCAAGCCGACCGCACGGGCCGCACCCTCAAGGTGGCCAACCAGGATGCGCGCCTGGTGGTGGTGGGCTCCTCGGCCTTCGCCTCCGACGTGGTGGCCTCCTTGGGCCAGCAGATGGGCGGCAACGTGTACCGCAGCAACATGCAGTTCGCGCGCAACCTCATCGACTGGTCGCTGGCCGACACCGACCTGCTCAACATCCGCAGCAGCGGCGCCTACGCCCGCACGCTGAAGCCCCTCGAAGACAAAGAGCGCAACGCCTACGAGCTCGCCAACTACCTCTTTGTCCTGCTCGCCCTGGCGGCCGTCGTGGTCATTTCCATTACGCGCCGCCGCGCCACCCGCTCCATCTTGAAAAAGGAGGTCAGCGCATGAACCGCCACAACCGCATTTTGCTGATTGTTTTGTTGGGGCAAATCGCCCTCATTGGCCTGACTTGGTTTGTGCTGGGGACGCGCAAAACCGAGGTGACCCCCGAAGTCCCGCTGCTGCCCGTGGCGGCCAAAGACATCTCGCGCATCGCCATTACGGGCATGAGCGGCAACGAGCCCGCGCCCACCCTGGTGCTGCACAAGGTCGACGACAACTGGGCCCTGGAGAGCGCCGGCGACTTCCCGTGTCTCGCGGACAAGGTCGACGTCCTCATCGATTTGCTCGTCTCGCTGAAGGTCCAGGCGCCCATCGCCAGTAACCCCGCCAACCACGGCACCCTCAACGTGGCGGACGCGGCCTTCGACCGCAAGGTCGCGCTGACGGCGGGCGCGCAGGAGTTCACGCTGTTTGTCGGCCGCGGTGGACGCGCCACAGGGCACGTGCGCATGGCCGGTCAAAACGATGTGTACGCGGTGAAAGACCTGCAGGTCTGGAGCATCCCGTCGGCGGCGAGCGGCCTGGTGGACACCCAGTACGTGCAGGTGACCCCCGGCGATGTGACGCGCATCGACGTCGCCAACGCCCACGGCGAGATGACCTTTCAACGCGGCGAGGCGGGCTGGGAGATGGCCGATGTGCCGCCCGAGAAAGAACTCGACACCCAGGCCGTCGACGACATGCTCAACCGCTTGGCGCGCGTCGCCCTGACGGTGCCCGAGGGCCGGGAGATCAAGCCGGCGTATGGGCTGGACGGCGGCGTCCGGGTGACCCTGGCGGGCGCTGCGGACGACAAGGAATTTCAGGTGGCGTACACGGTGGGGGCCAAGGTGGAGCACACGCACTATCTCAAGCGCGACGACAGCGACTTCGTCGTCTCGGTGTCCAGTTACAGTGTGTCCCCGGCGGTGGAGAAGAAGGCCGCGGATTTCTGGCGGGATCCCGCTGCGGCAGACACCGAAGAAGCCCCGCCAGCCTTGCACGGGGGCGGCGGACTCGACCCGGCCATCCTGGAGCAGCTCGGCGGCATCTCGCCGGAGATGCTGGGGATGCCGTGAGGCGGCTTCGCTGCTCGCTCGCTTGGGGGGTGGCGTTGTGTGCGCTGTTCGCCCTGTCTTGTGGCGCGGCCCAGCGCGGACCGGCGTGCATTCCCGGTTATGCGCTGATGCCCTCGGGGTCGTGCGAGCCCGACGAGCAGTGCCATCCCACCGATGAGTGTCGCACGCGGGGCATGTGTACCACCTGGGGTGACCAGTGCGTGGTGGCCTCGGAGCGCGATTGCGTGCAATCCGAGAACTGCCGCAATTTCGGTGCCTGCGCCCTGGTGGTCCAGCACGCCTCCTACCAAGTGGGCACGTGCCGCGCCTCCGCCGATGGGTGCGCCGCCTCCACGGCCTGCGCCGACTACGGCCGCTGTACGTTGGACCGCTCCTCGGGGACCTGCGTGGTGGGGGGCGACGAGGACTGCGCCAACGCCCGCATCTGCCGCGACGAAAAAAAATGCACCGCCGCGCGCTTTCAGAAGGCCGACGGCTGCCGCTCCAGCGTGCTGGCCTGCCAGTTCATTCCCTAGTGAATTAGCGCGATCAGAGTGATTTTGTGGGGTGATTTTGTTGGGGGCGGTTTCAGCGATCGCGTTGGTTGTCGACCGCTTCTTTTTGCTTTTGCTCGGCCTGCTGTTTCAATTCTTCGGCGCTAATTTTCACCATCTTGCCGTCTATCTGCACCACAATTCCCGTGCCGTACTTGATTCCTTCTTCACGGGCCAACTGGGCAGAACGACGCAGCGCATCGGACACCTGTTGTTCAAAGCTTGCCGTTTTATTGGAATGGGCGCTCATTTGTTTACTCCTTGCCGCAGCAACATTGGCTCATTGCCAGTGTTGTCATAAAGTAGCCACTCATTCACTATATGCCTGTAATCACTGTGCAGCAATTCCAGCCCCGCCTTGAAACGCCGCCGAACCACGGTTTTAGGAATGTCGTGACCGCCCTGGGCGACCCGCCGCGCCACACGTTCAATAGATATATCGACATTTTTGAGCGATAGGTAAATTAGCCTGACATTGTAGTCCGCCTGCTGCCAGCGCTTGATATGCTTCAAGTAGTTCCTACTAGACAAGGTGGTTTCAATGGCGAAGCTCTCACCGCGCTGGAAACAGTTTTCCATCTCTTCTAGCATGATTTTTCCCGCGCGAATCGCCACCAGTCCAGGGTCGAAGGGCGACAAACCCGTCGCGATATAATCGGCGTTGATAAAGCGAATATGGTCTTTTATCGGGGCCAAAAACGTGCGGGCAAAGGTTGTTTTCCCCGCCCCATTGGGACCGGCAACAATCAAGACCTGTTTTTTAGCGAACTGGTTCATGGCATTTGGGGGGCATCAGAGTGATTGTCTGGGGGCTTAGCTGAGGCCCGCTCAGAGTGATTATGTGGCTTATTTGCCGCAGCATTTTTTGAACTTCTTGCCGCTGCCGCAGGAGCACGGGTCGTTGCGCCCGATCTTGGGGGCCTCCCGGCGGATGGGGGCGGTGCGGACGAATTCGCCGTCGACAAAGTACCAGCGGTCCTGGTCGCGCTGAAATTTGGCGCGCTCGTGGTGCTCGGTCTTTTGGCCGTCGACGGTGTAGCGCGCGACGAACTCCACCTCGCCCTCGCTGTCGTTCAGGCCGCCGCCCGCGGTGTTGAGGATGGTGAGGCCCAGCCACTTGGAGCCCGTGGCCCATTTGCGCGTGGCCTCTTCGTCGAAGTGAAAGTCGCTTTGGGGGTGCCGCGTGTCCCGGATGTAGTCGACGTCGGCCCGGGTGAAGGCGGTGTAGCGCGAGCGCATCAGGGCTTCGGCGGTGGGGGGCAGGGCGCTGCCCGTGAGAAAGGGTTCGCAGCACCGCGCAAAGGGGGCGCCGGATTGGCAAGGACAGGTTTCGGTCATGTCGTTGGCTCCGTGGGGTTGTCGTGTTGTCGCAGCGCTAGGGTTGTCGCGGCGTCAGGGTTGGGCGCCCGAGAGGTGGACGCGTGTTGTTTGAACGATCAGCCCGTTTTCGAGCGCGATGTGGGTGGCTTGATCGTAGCCGTGTTCGTCGAGCAGGCTGGCTGTGGTGCCATCTGGACCCGTCTCTTCGAGCACGGGGCCGTCGTCGGTGAACCGCAGTTGGTAATTGATGACGGTGATGTCGGGGGCTCCGCTGCCGTCGCCAGAAGGTTGAAAGGATTCGTGGGGCACCGCGGTGTCCTGCTTCGCCGCCACGAGCTGCGCCAGTTGTCGCCGCCACGAGCGGTCGCCGATGAGGCCGTTAGGCGCCTGGGATTGCAGGGTGCCTTCGATCTCGATCCCGTCCTTGGTGCCGGTGTAGTTGTAGCGGTTGCCCTTGTCGCGCGTGAGCTTTAACTGGGTGTGCACCTCGTTGCCGTACCCGCCGACGGTGACCAGCTCGGTGATGATGTCCGACTTGTCGGTGGTGGCCATCAAGAGGGTTTCGATGGGGAGCATCGCGCCGCCATCCGCCACCAAGAGCATGGAGGTCTGGTTGTAAGACATGCAGGTTTTGTCGTCTTTGCAGCGCCGTTGTTGCTGCATGAAGCCCACGGGGTTGCCCTGGATGCCGATGACGTGGATGTCGTTGTAGTCCGGGGCGGGCGGGGCTTCAGCGAAGTTGAGTCCCGCGAAGAACTGCAGGGCGATGCGCTCGAAGGTTTCCATGTAGCCGAACTCGTCGTGGAGGCACAGGGCCGCGTTTTGTGCGTAGACCGCCGTGGCGATTTTGATGAGCCCCGCGATTTTGGTGTCCTCCTGCTCGACGAGGTAGAGGCCGTAGGCCAGGAACGCCGGATTGCCGTTGACCACGTGGACCGCCGTATCGACTCGTTTGATCTGCAGCGGTACGTCGCTGGTTTGCATGTACGTCGCGGCGCTGGTGGCGGGATCGATTTTGCTGTCGAAGACAAAGCACATCAGGGGTTGCGAGGTGCCGATGTCGATGGCGAAGCCGTGGAAGTTTTCGCCTTGCTGGTATTGGGGATCGGTGCGCCCTTCGACCATGGCTTGCCAGCTTTGGTCGGGGTGGGACACGGGCACTTGGGGCAGCGGGTCGAACTCACGCGCCAAGGCTTCGTCGAGGTTGAACTCGTCGGACGCCTCCGGAGCGGCCGTGGTTTTCGGGGCACCGCCACCGCAAGATGCCAACAGCAGCGCAGCGACGAGTCCGTTGATGAAGAGCAATGTTCGTTGGGTCATGGAAAGCCTCCTGCGCCGAAGCGCGATGGAATGAATGCCGCGGGCTACGGCAGTAAAGCGCGTTGCAAATCGCCGTGCATGCCGAAAAAAGGCACGCCGTCGATGAGGATGTACGGGGTGCCCCGGAGCCCAGCGCGCTCGCCATCGGCCATGTCTTGCTCGATGACTTGCCGCACGGTGTCCGAGGCGCGGTCCCGGTGAAATTGGTCGATGTCCAGGCCCAGGTTTCGGGCGATGGCCTCGAGGTTTTCGTCGCTGAGGTCGCGGGTGTGGGCGAAGAGCTGGTCGTGCATGGGCCAAAACTTTCCCTGCAGGCGGGCGGCTTCGGCGGCCAAGGCAGCGGCTTCGGCACGCGGGTGGTAGGTCAGCGGGTAGTGCTTGAAGAAGACCTTAAAGCGGTTGGGATGGGCGCGCTGCAAGCGGGAGAGCTCGGCGGCCACGCGCTGGCAAAAGCCGCATTGAAAGTCGGAGAAGACGACGACGGTCTTGCGGGCGTTGGGGTGTCCCAGGGGCGGTCGGTCGCTGGTCTCGACGTCGCGGTGCAGGCGGGCGCAGGCCACGGGGCCCAGGCTGAGGCCAAGGCCGAGACAGCCAAGCAAGAGGGTGATGGTGAGAACTTGCGGCATAATTCCTTTTGGGGATGCGCCCCCTGTCGTACGTCGCGCCCGCGCGTCGTAGGTGGTGCAACGAGTTGAGCATGCCTTGTTTGGGCGCACAATATCAAGCGCATCCGTGTGGTTTTGACGTGGGGAGGGGCGGGCAGCCGCGCGAGTTGGCGGCCGCCCGGGGTGGTGTGCGGGGATGGTTTAGAAGTAGGAGACCTTGGCCTTGAAGTTTACGGTTTCTACCGGGTCAGAGCCGATGTCGTCCACGGCAGTTACGCCGATGAAGATAATTTTGTCGGCCATGGCGCTGCAGGCGTGCCACTTGGCCAGGGGCTCTTCGGTGAGGGGGTCGTAGTCTTCGCCGCTCTGGCAGATGTCGGCCGGGGGCACTTGGCCGCCCTGGGCGCACACTTCGGGCATGACGAAGCCGACGTTGGCATCACCCCACCAGTAGGGGAACTGGAAGTCGGACCACTTGATGTCGGCGCAGGTCTCCGCACCGGGCTTGGTCTCCAGTTGGTAGAAGGGGTGCGCGCAGTTGTCGTCGGTGCAGTGACCGGCGTTGTGGTCGCTGGTTTTGGCGGTGTAGTCGGTGATCAGGTAGACCCAGGCCACGTTTTGCACCTCGGTGGGGTTGCGGGTGGTGTCGGTGATGTCGTAGGTGCCGGTGGCCACGTAGCGCGTCTTGGGGAAGGCGTTCTTGATTTCGCCTTGGACGCACACGCGGACGCCCTGCTTGCTTGAGGCGTTGGTGCAGGTCTTGGGGTTGCTCGTCAGGCCAGTGTTGAAGAAAGAGATTTGGGCGCCCCACTGAGTGCCATCTACGGCGTTCCATTTTTGGCTCGGGAAAGTGCAGTAGCCGTCGGAGCCCATGGTGAGGGCCTGCCAGCCTTCGGGGGCCGAGAGGTCGCATCCATCGATGGAGGCGGCACCATAAGAGCCACAGGCACCGCCCGGACCCGTCACGTTGGCGTTGGGGTTGTAGGCGTTTTTGGTGAGCAGGGGCTCGTCGCAGTTGCAGTCGCCCAAGGGCTGGCACTCCGGCGGCGCTTTGCAGACGCTGGGGTCGAGGCCTTGGGTGTAGGTGTCGGGGTCGTGGGTGGCCACCGGGGTGTTGCCCGTGCCAAAGGTGATGTTCACCGAAGCGGTGGGATCCATGGTGACCAGCACGCGGCCCTGGGGCAGGTTGGTGTACTCGCCGCTGGAGACGTTGGAGATGGTGGTGTCCGCCGGGCCTTGGAGGTTGCAAAGTCTCGCTCGTGCAGTCGCTTCTCCACCGACGTTGGAGATGGTGGTGTCCGCCGGGCCTTGGAGGGCCACGGTGACCGGTGTCGCGTACTTTTGGCACTCGGCGCTAGCGCCGTTGGCAAAGGAGAGCGTGGTGCCAGAGAGTTGAGGCGCTCCGCAATGGGCGCGGCTGCGGCGATACTTGATGAGGTCGACGTTGCTGGCCATCCACACCTGGCGGGCCGCGATGCGGTCGACGAGGTTGTCGAGGTGGCGGATGTACAGTTCCTCGGTGACCGCACCCCAGCCGTGGCCGGTGACGCCGCACGAGGGGCGAATCGAGTGGAGCTCGCGCAGGGCCCATTTGCCGTCGCGTACGGCGGCGTTGAGGTACTCGGAGAGCATCTGGTCGGCGCCTTTGTCCATGTGGCGGGAGGCCCACTTGGTGTCCTCATTGTAGGCGTCAAAGGTGATGCGAAAGTCGGCCAGCGGGTCGTTGAGGTCGACGTCCCAGCTATTGAGGGTGCCCACCATGTCGCGGTCGCCGCCGCGGGCGCCCCAGTAGTTTTGACCCTTGAGAATTTGGAACATGTTGTCGTCGGCCACGTCGAGGGGGAAGACGTAGAAGTTGAGGTCGACGCCGGACTCGGCCTTGGTGTCGGCGCCGGACTGTACCAACTCGACATTCACTTGGTTTGCCGACGCGTTGTTCAGGACGCTGATGTCGTCGGAGACCAAGTTGCCGTTGATGTCGCGCATGGCGGAGGGGCAAACCTCGTTGCATTGCTCCGCGCTAGCGCATTTGGCGCATTGGGAGAGACCGCGGATGTCCGGGTGGGTGTAGGAGTGGTTGGCGATCTCCTGGCCGCCGGCTTGCATGTCTTTGACCAAGTTCCAGTAAGGCGTGTTGTTGACGCCTTCGGGATCGCCAAAGCCCAGGCGCTGGCAGCGGCTGACGATGATGCCCCAGCCCACGGGCAGGTTGCGGTCGCGGGCGAGTTCCCAGCCCTCTTCGGTGCCGGTCATCTGGTAGTCGCAGATGTCGTCGTGGACGATGGAGTAGGCCGCGCGGGAGCCGTAGCGCCAGTCGGTGGTGCCTTCGACTTCAACGGCTGAGGTGGGGTTGGGCATCACCATGGTGCCGTTCACGCTGATCGCGCCGTTGTTCAGTTGTTCTTGAATGTTCATGACCTTGCTGTCGGGCGGGACATCTTGGCCGATGGGCGGGATATCATCAGGATTGATAACGTTGTTGTTGCTATTGTTGTTGTTTGGATTGTTGGGGTCGTTGTTATTGTTATTCGGATTGTTGGGGTCGTTGTTGTTGTTATTTGGATTGTCGGGGTCGTCGTTATTGTTGTTGTTGTCGCCGCTCGGGGTGCGAGCGCTGTCATCGCCGCAACCGGCCAAGCCCCAGAGCCCGACAAGTGCGACTAGCACCAAGATGGAAAGCCATAAGTGTCTTTGTCTTTTCATTAGAAGCCTCCTGTTTTCGTGTATTTCTGCATACTGGGCAGAAAAAGGTGTTTTTTTGTATTGAGATTGTCAAAAACGCCCATCAAGTTGATGGGAAATGTACATAACTGATTTTAAAGCAGCGAGGTGCATTTCGTAAAGCTGTTTTCTCACAGGGGCTCCTTTATCGTGACAGCCGAAAACAACGTAGCCATTGTACTTTGATCTGTCGACCTGCGCGCGCACTAAATCTATTCGCAGGGCCAAAAGCGTGCTACGGTGCCCCCCATGTCGCATCGCATACTCCCGACGTCCGCCGTCCTCATTCCCGCTCTTAATGAATCCGAAAACATCGGAGAGGTGTTGTCCCAGGTGCCGGCGTGGGTGTCCCAGCGGGTGGTGTGCGACAATGGCTCGACAGACGATACGTCTGCGGTGGCGACGGCCGCTGGTGCGCAGGTGGTGCACGAGTCTCGCCGCGGATATGGCGCGGCTTGTTACGCGGCCTATCGCTTTGCCCTGCAAAATTCTCCCGATGCAATCCCCGAAGTCTTGGTGTTTCTCGACGGCGACAACTCGGACGATCCCACCGAAATCGACCAACTGGTGGGCGCGTTGGTGGATGGCCCCTTCGATCTCGTGATTGGCTCCCGCACGCGGGGCGGCGCCGAAAAGGGCGCGTTAACCGGATTGCAGCGCTTCGGCAACTGGCTAAGCTGCCGCCTGACCGCCCTGTTCTTTGGCGTCACCTACACGGACTTGGGACCTTTTCGCGCCATTCGCACCGAGGCCTTGCAGCGCCTGGATCTAAATGACATGGGTTTTGGCTGGACCATCCAGATGCAGGTGCGCGCCGCGCGCATGGGACTGCGCATCGGCGAGGTGCCCGTGCGCTATCGCAATCGCCTGGCGGGTCGGTCAAAGGTCTCCGGCAGTTTTCGCGGTGTCGTGGGCGCCGGGACGCGCATTTTGTTCATCATTTTTGCTGAGGCATGGGACGCGGCCCGAACGGCGATATCAGCGGCGGCGACGCGCGTGCAGCAGCGGTTGAAACGCACATTCTTTTTGAACGGATAGCCCAACCAAAGGAGGCATTTATGTCGAATCTCAAACAGGCGTATAAAACAATCGTCGCCGATCAATTCCCTTCGGAGATGACCATTTCTTTTGGCGACGTTCGGTTGCAGTACCGCAAGCGAACCTGGCGCATTGAGGATGATGGACAACTGGTGGAGCGCGGTTTGCGATACGGCGAAAATCCGGGGCAAGAGGCGGCGCTCTACGAATTGGTGGGCGGCAACCTCACTTTGGGTGACTGCCAGTACATCGATCCCCACAAGGGCTTGGTCTCGGCACTCGATGAGTCGATGCTGCTGCAGTTCGGCAAGCATCCGGGCAAAATCAATCTCACCGACATTGATGCGGCGCTCAACATCATTAAGCACCTGATGGACCGTCCGGCGGCCGCGGTGATGAAGCACAACAATCCCTCGGGGGTGGCGCGCGGCGTCGATGCGGCTACGGCCATTGAGAAGGCCTTCATGACCGACCGGCTGGCGGCCATGGGCGGCTGCATCGCGGTGAACCGCCCCATCGATAAAGCCGCGGCGGACTTCATCGCCAAAAATTACATCGAAGTGGTGGTGGCCCCTTCTTATGAAGAGGGCGCCGTTGAAATCCTGCAGTCGAGCAAGAACCTGCGCATCGTGCAAATTCCGCGCATCGATCGCTTGGCCGAGTATCGCGCGGCGCGCTTTCTCGATTTCAAGTCCCTCATCGACGGCGGCATCGTCGTGCAAAACTCGCACGTGAGCCTCATCGAAAAGCCCGACGATTTCATCCAGGCCAAGGCGACCTCCAAGAAGGAAACCATTAGCTGCGACCGCACGCCCACCGCCCAGGAGTACGACGACCTGATTTTCGCCTGGAACGTGGACCTCGGTGTGACCTCCAACTCGGTGCTCTTTGCCAAGGACGGCGTGACCATGGCCATCGGCACGGGCGAGCAGGACCGCGTGGGCTGCGCCGAAATCGCGGTGTACAAGGCCCACACCAAGTACGCCGATCGCATCTGTTACGAAACCCACGGAATCCCCTACAATGTGCTGCAGCTCGAAATTGAACAGGGCAAGCGCGACGCGGCGCAAAAAACGGCCATCGACGAGGAAACCAGCGCGGCCCGCGGCGGCCTCATCGGCGCTGTCATGGTGTCCGACGGCTTCTTCCCCTTCCGCGACGGCGTGGACGTGGGCATCCGCCAGGGCGTCACTGCGGTGGCACAGCCCGGCGGTTCGCTGCGCGACAGAGAGGTCATCGAGGCGTGCAACGAGGCCAATCCCAAGGTGGCCATGGTCTTCACCGGACAACGCGCGTTCAAACACTGATCGCCACCAAAGCCCACACGGACATCCCCATGACGAAACTGTTTGTGCAATCAAAGATGCTTTGCGAGGCGGGGTTTCCCCTGCATGGCTTTGCGGTGAGCGGCGACTACCGCTTTGACGGCCCTGCGCCCCAAGACGACGTGGTGGCCCAATACCGCGCGCTGCGCGCCGCACTGGATACACCGTGGCCGCTCTTGCGCCTGCAACAGGTGCACGGCGATGGCGTGGTGGATGCCAAAACCGCGCTGGCGGCCCTTGGCCAAGACGACGGGTGGACATCGCGCCCCAGCCTAGAGGGAGATGCGCTGCTGTCGACAGGCGCCGAGGCGGTGTTGGGCGTGCTCACTGCGGACTGCCTGCCCATTTTGGTGGCCTGCACCGACACGGGACACGTGGCGGCCATTCACGCCGGTTGGCGCGGGCTCGCCGCTGGTGTGGTGCGCCGAACCATCCGGCAATTGACCGCGGCCGGCAGCGCCATCGACGCCATGCGCTGCGCCATCGGACCGGGCATCTGCTACCACTGCTACGAGGTGGGCGACGACCTGGCTGACAAGTTTCCCGAGTCCGTCGATCCCATCGGCAAAAACACCGGCGCCTGGCTGCTCGACCTGCCCAACGCCGCCGAGGTCTCGCTCATCGGAGCAGGGCTCTCCACCGTGCAAATCGAGCGCCTCGACATCTGCACCGTCTGTGCGCCTGAGGGGCTGCACTCCCACCGGCGCGACGGCGACAAGAGTGGTCGTCAACTCAGCTTCATCGCGGCGCGATAGCCGCACACAACCGCGCAATTTGCAAACAGAAAAATCTTGGCGAGGGCGTTGCCCGGCGTCGGCTGTGGCGTGTTTTTTCAACCTGCTGGCGTCTCGTGTGGCAGGCGGTGAACGCTACTGGATGTAGCCCCCTTGTCGCAGGGCCTCTTCGAGTTCGGGGGAGAGCTGCGGCGTGGGGATGACGGCCTTGGGGCGCGTTTTTTTGGCGGGCGGTTTGCGGTGTAGGGCGCGCAGCAGGCGCTGCACTTCGGGGGCGTCCTGTTGTTCGCGGAAGAGGTCGCGCGTTTCGCCCGGGTCGTGGCCCAGGTGGAAGAGCGCGTAGGCGGGGGTGGGCAGGCGCAGGGACGGGGGCAGTCCGTTGCGGCGGGCGGTGCCGTCGAATTGCAGGTAGCGCTCACGCTGAAAGGGCGCGTGGTAGATGAGCTTGTGATCGCCTAAGCGGGCGGTGCGGCGCAGGATGCCCCGGGCGTCGTATTGGCTTACGCGCACGCGGTGGGCGGGGGCGGGTCGCGACAGGGAGAAGCCGGCGCTGTGGCGGTTGGGCGGTAGCCCGGTGGCGTCGAGCAGGAGGGGCAGGACGTCTTCGTGGGTCATGGGGCGGTGGTCTTGGATGCCGCGGGCCGCTGGGACGCCGGGCAGGTGCAGCACGGCGGGGACCCGCAAGGCGTCTTCCCACATGTGGGTGGCGTGTTGAAAGCAGTTGTGGTCTCCCAGCATTTCGCCGTGATCTGCGGTGACCATCACGATGGTGTTGGCGTCTTTTGCGCGGCTTGCGAGGTGCTGCAGCAGGCGGCCGAGCTGGGCGTCCGCCTTGCGCAACTCATCGTGATAGGCGGCGTGCATGGCGGCGAGTTCGTCGGCGGCGGGTGGGGCTTCCACCTCGCGAGGTGGATTGTAGGCGTCGGTGCCGTCGGCGCTTTCCCAGGGCGCGTGGGGCGCGGTGAGAAAGACCAGCAAGAAAAAGGGCTTGTGGGTGGGGCGGTCCGCTAGCCAGGAGAGGGCGCGCGACATCAGCAGGGCGTCGTCGGGGAAGGGGCCGTGTTGTTGGGTGTCCTCGAAGTGCTGGAAGCCCCGGGCGTAGCCCCATTGCTGCTGAATGACCGGGTTGCCGATGAAGGCGGCGGTGTCGTATCCGGCGCGGCGGAAATGCTGGGCCAAGGTGGTACAGCGCGGCGACAGGGGGCCGTCGTTGAGCTCCATCTGGTGGCGCTCCTTGGGGAGGCCGGTAAGGATGGTGGTGAAGGCGGGGCGCGTCCAGGGGGCGTTGGCCACCCAGTCGGTGAAGTGGATGCTGCGGTTCGCCAGGTCCAGGAGGTGCGGCGTGGTGTCGCGGGTGGCATCTGCCAGTGCGGTGTGTGCGTGGTTGACGGCGTCGATGACAACCAGCGCCACGGAGGCACCGGGGAGCGGTTTTATCTCGGCAATGGCGGGCGGTGTTTCGGCGTTACCGGACGGTGTCTTGGGTGGGTTGTGCTGTGACAACGCCGGCGAGGAGAAGATGAGGGCACAGGCGAGAGCGGTCAGCACACACCGCGATGAAAAGGTCCAACGACTCATGGTTGGCATCGTATCGCATTGTGTCGATGGCGGGCACGGCGAAAAGCCACTCTGCAGTTCAACTCTCTCTGAGGGAGTGTCAAACGAGTGTCAAACACCGGGACCAACTCTCTCTAAGTGAGTTCCAAACGACTCTGAGAGACTTTCTATGTGGGCCTCAAAAGAAGCGCTAAAGGGCGAAAATGGGACGAGAAAGTTGACCGAGTTCGCGTTTGGCGGGCGGCGAAGACGAAAACACCGCGACAAAAAAGCGGCGAAAATCTCCTGAAAAGCGCATTGAAGAGACGCGAGATACACCCCCGCAACGGCACGGCGAAGCGATGCAAAAACGAACCTAAAATTGACGACGACCGAAGCGACCAACCGCTTAAATCGCACGAATCGCTCAGACGCCTTACGCGATCTAGGCGATCAGCGCCTTACGCGGCGCGCCGCTCCTGGGAGTCGGGGACCGCGCTGCGGATGAGCGGTGGACGTATGCTCCCAAGCGGAAACGCCGTATGAAAATACCCGCTCAAGTATTTGCGAGACGCCGCATAATACTTCTGGCCAAACTTCTTCGCTTCCTTCTCGTACTTTTCGTAGAGTTCCTTGCTCACCGTGTGGCAAAGCGGGCGAGGCGTGTTGCGCGTCAACTTGCGCGGCGCAGACAACGGGTCGATGCGGGCGCGAGCGTTCTTGTCCATCGCCGAGCGGCCTGCCTTGCGGCGCTGCGCGCGAAACCGAGACTCACGCACGCAAACCTCAGCGATGATGCGGGAACGACGCTCGGACGCAGACAATTCCTCGGTCCCCGGAAGCGGCGTAAACACCAGCGTCTCTTTCTTTTCGAACACGTCAATCGACACCTTGTTGCGCTCCCCGCCGGCGCGGTGCCAGGCAGCGCGGTCGATGAAATAAAACTCCGCGGCCTTCCCCTGCGCCAAGTACGGATACGACGAAAACCCCTCCCAGTCCGCGACCCGGTCGCACAAGCCGTCTTTCGATGGGTTGGTGATCGCGTAATAAAAACACTCGTGAACGCTCTCGTTGTCGAGGCAGTGTACTTCGCTCGCCGGCGCGCCAAACACCGCACCACGACGCCCCCAGAGACGGTTGACGCCATCGGCCACCAGCCGGTTAAAGAGCTGCCGAAAGCGCACGTAATACGTGACGGCGTCGGGTGTGTCGTCAATGGGCGCGATGCCGTAGTGCAGGTGGTTGACGTTGACTTCGAGCCAGTACAGCTTGACAGGAAATAGCTTCTGGGCGCGCGCGGCACTGACGCCGATGAGTTCGCGAATGGCGGCTGTTGGTTTGAAGAAAAAGCGTCGCTCGCTGGTTCTTTGGGTGCACGAAGTGATGACGTCGTGCCGGATCCATCTGATGGCCATGGTGTCCTCCTGTGTTTTTGGTTTTCAGGAGATACATCGGCCGCTGCGGCGAAAAGTTTCCTAAAAAATCACTCTCAGCGAATAAAAATCGAATAAAAATCACTCTCAGTGAATAAAATGCCAATAAATTTAAAGGTTTACAAAAACCAAGACCGCTAAAAAATGACTCTGAGTGAGTTAAAACTGGGACTGCAGACAGGCGGACAGAGATACGGACGAAGGTTAGTAATGCGGACACTGATCTTTGGGGATGCAAGGGCCGTAGCACATGCCTTGTACGGTGAGTACCCAGCCCTCGCTGCACTCGGGCGGTATCATGTTGCAGAGAACTTGCGAGAGGTCGCAGTTGATGTTGAGCACGCAGTTGCCCCGGCTGCAGAGCACGGGCTTATCGCTGGGAACACCCAGGAGAGCGCACGGTTTGTCCTCCTCTTCGCAGTACATCAAGCAGGAGATGATATCCTCGTCGACGGGCAGCGCGCTGCAGCCGCAACAGTCCGAGGCCAGTTGGCAATCGGCGTCGACGGTGCATTGGTCACCGGTGCTGGGGCCGTCGGTGGGACGGGGCGGTTCGCCGGTGTCGGTGCTGGGGCCGTCGGTGGGACGGGGCGGTTTGCCGGGGTCGGTGTTCGCGGTGTCGGTGGGATAGGGCGGTTTGCCAGGGTCGGTGTTCGCGGGGTCGCTGTTCGCGGGGTCGCTGTTCGACGTCGGATCGGTGTCAACGCCCGTATCGCTTTCTTCATCTGATTGACACGCCGCCACCCAGCACAATGAGATCAACAAAAGAAAATAAACATGCAGACGCATAAGCCCTCCTTTAAGTGGGTTGATAGATGGACTGATTATAGGCGGGTTTGGGCGCGCGCGGCAAAAAACATCTGGTGCGGGGCGCGGGACGGGCGGCGAGTGGGGGGGACTACGCGAGGCCGAGGGCCTTGGCAACTCCTGCGCCGTAGGCCGGGTCGGCCTTGGTGCAGTTTTCGATGTGGCGCCGCTTGATGTTTTCCGGAGCATCGCCCATGGCGCGAGCGGTGTTGTCGAAGAGGGCCTGCTGCTGCGCAGCGCTCATCAGGCGGAAGAGCTTGCCGGGCTGCGTGTAGTAGTCGTCGTCTTGCGGGTAGTGATCGGCGGCGCCGTCCAGGGCCAGCGGCGGTTCGTTGAGGGCGGGGTTGTCCCGCCACTCGCCGTAGCTATTGGGGTCGTAACCCAGGGTGCCGCCCTGGTTGCCATCTACGCGCATGGCGCCGTCGCGGTGGTAAATGTGGAAGGGGCAGCGCGGTGCGTTCACCGGGATTTGGTGGTGGTTGACGCCGAGTCGGTAGCGCTGGGTGTCGCCGTAGGAGAAGAGGCGGCCCTGCAGCATTTTGTCCGGCGAGAAGCCGATGCCGGGCACGATGTTGGCGGGGTTGAAGGCCGACTGCTCGACTTCGGCGAAGTAGTTTTCGGGGTTTTTGTTGAGTTCCAAGGTGCCCACTTCGATGAGGGGGTAGTCGCTTTGGTACCAGACCTTGGTGAGGTCGAAGGGGTTGTAGGGCATTTTGGCGGCGTCTTTTTCGGGCATGAGCTGGACGAAGAGCTTCCAGCGCGGGAAGTCTTTTCGTTCGATGGCGTCGTAGAGATCGCGTTGGTGGCTCTCGCGGCACTGGCCGATGATGTCGGCGGCTTCGGCGTCCGTGAGGTTTTCAATGCCCTGCTGGGTGCGGAAGTGGAACTTGACCCAGAAACGCTCGTTTTTGGCGTTGATGAAGCTGAAGGCGTGGCTGCTGAACATGTGCATGTGGCGGTAGCTCTTGGGGATGCCGCGGTCGCTCATGGTGATGGTGACTTGGTGGAGCGCCTCGGGCAGAGAGGTCCAGAAGTCCCAGTTGTTTTGGGCGCTGCGCAGGTTGGTGCGCGGGTCGCGCTTGACGGCGTGGTTGAGGCCGGGGAACTGCAGGGGGTCGCGCAGGAAGAAGACCGGCGTGTTGTTGCCCACCATGTCCCAGTTGCCCTCCTCGGTGTAGAACTTGATCGCTGTGCCGCGGATGTCGCGCTCGGCGTCGGCGGCGCCGCGCTCACCGGCCACGGTGGAGAAGCGCAAGAAGAGGTCGGTTTTTTTGCCGACTGCCGAGAATAGCTTGGCCTTGGTGTAGGCGGTGATGTCGTGGGTGACAGTGAAGGTGCCGTAGGCGCCGGATCCCTTGGCGTGCATGCGGCGTTCGGGGATGACCTCGCGGTCGAAGTGGGCGAGCTTTTCGAGAAACCACACGTCTTGCAGCAGTTGTGGTCCCCGAGGGCCGGCGGTCATTACGTTGGTGTTGTCGGCGACGGGCGCGCCAGCGGCGGTGGTGATTTGTTTTTTGTCGCTCATGTTTTGTGCTCCTTGCGTGGTTCACAGGTGTGTGGCGTCGGTTGGTGCCGAGATTGCTTCCACACCTGGAAGGTTGTTGGGGGATTTGTATAAAGTTGTTTTACGCGGTTTTGGGGATTCGCAGAAGTCTGTTTTGCGCAGAATTTTTTTGGGGGGATGCAAAGGGGGTTATTTGGCCCAGTCGGGTAGGTGGGTGAGGACCTCGAACTTGTCCTCGTTGAGGGCGCCGTAGGTCTCTTCGTAGACCTTGCCGATGCCCAGGGCGAATTTGTACACTTTTGTCACGTCGTCGTCGTCGGTGCGCGTGATTTGGATGCAATTGTCGAGCTGGGTGCCGTCGCGCAGCGTTACGGTGGCGTGGACGCTGTCAATTTTGAAGGTGTATTCCACATCTTTATCCGTGGTGTACCCCGTGCTGTCATGGGTCTCGTAGCGCGTGATTGTTTCGGTCCATTCGTCGCCGGCGGTGATGCGGCTGCGGTCGAAGCGCAAGAAGCCCGGGACGTATTGCCGCTCTTTAAAGAGTTCGCCGGGGGCGTCGTAGATTTTGTGCCCGACGCGCTCGACGCGGGTGCCGTTGTCGTAATAAAATTGCTCGCGCAAAATTGTGGTGTCGCTTGCGGGGAAGGTGTTGGTCAGCACGTAGATTTCGAGGTCGCCCACGCCGTTGTCGAAGTGGCGGGTTTCTTTGGCGGTGATTTCGTAGCGCAGTATATCGGTGTCGCCGATGACGTCCTCTTCGTAGTACTCCCACACGTAGCCCACTTGTAGTGGAAAATAGTCGGTGCTCGGCACATCTGTGTCGTTGTTGTTCGGGTCGTTGTTGGTCGCGTTGTTGGCTGCGTCGTCGGGCTCTTCGGTACCGCAGGCGGGTAAGAGGAGTAGGGCGGCCAAAACAAACCATAAGACATTGCGATAATTGGGGCGGTTGGCGTTCATGTTATCCATCCTTTTGGGTGATGCGACGCGTGTCGCGGCAATTGATTAGGGCCAGTCCGGGGTTCCGCGCAGGTTTTCGGGGATCTTGTCGACAGCCAGGGCCACTTGTTCGATGGTGACCTTGCGCGGCAAGCGAAAGACATACGTGGTTTGCACTTTCTTGAAGTTCTTTTCTTGCGAGAGCATGCGACAGCCGAGGCTCGCTACGGCCTTTCGGTACTCCTCGGAGGAGGCGGGCATGTCGTTGATTTTGACCCCGCCCACAGCGAGAGACATGACGACGTTGCGCTCCATGGCGAAGATCATCGCCCAGAAATACACGGTGGCAAAGGCGGCGACCAGTTGGAGCTCCAGGCCCCAGCAGAGGCCGACCACCGTGCCCATGATGGCGTGGCCGGTGCTCTTGGAGGCCTCGAGATTTGTGCGGAAGCGCATGAGACCGCCGATGCCGAAGATCACGAAGGCCATGGAGGGGTTGGCGGTGCAGATGATGGCGATGAGGGCGCCCACGGTGGTGTAGATGATGAGGGTCTTGCGCAGCTCGATGTCTTCGAGAGAGGCGGGGCGCCGGAGGTTGATGGGGTGGTAGGCCAGCAAGAAGCCCGACACGGTGGAGGTGACGAGGATGAGGGCGTATTCGAGGTATTTCGACAGGTCGAAAAAGGCCTCCCAACCCGGGCCTGCAGTGACTTGCGATTGCATAAATTCGTGCATGGGGTGCTCGTTTCGCTAGGGCGCTTCGCCAGCGGTGACGTGTTCGAGTTTGACGAGGTAGTGGGCCACCTCGGGATCGTGTGGGTGGGCCTCGGCCATGCGCTCCATGAACGCGCGGCCGCGCTCGGTTTGGCCGAGGATGAGCCCCACGGACTTGGCGACGTACATGGGCCACACGTCGATGAGGCGCTCGCGCAGTTGCCAGGCGCGCGGGTGGTCGCTGCCCTTGATGGACGAGACGGCCTCTTTGTCCCAGAGGGCCTGCCGGTCCCGCATGTCCCAGGCTTCGTCGCTCTCGAGGCCCATGGTGGACTTGCTGACCAGCTTGGTGGCCCGGGTTTCGTTGTCGCGGCGAATGACCCAGGCGCGCTCGGTGTCGATGCCCTGCAGCGAGAGGATGACCCAGGGCAGGTAGTCGCGGCGCCACCTTTCGCGCAGCGCCCAAGCCTCGTCGGTGTCGATGCCCGCCAAGCCCTGGAGTAAGCCCCAACTCAGTCTGCCTTTTTTGGCTTTGCGCCGCAGTTCCCAGGCGCGCTCGGTGTCGATGTAGCGCAGGCTCGACAGCACCGCGCCACGGTTGTCCTTGTCGTCCCAGAGGCGTTCGCGCAGTTGCCAGGCGTCGTCGGTGTCGAGGCGGTTGAGGGTTTGGGCCACTTCGATGGGCGCCTTGCCCAGGAGCTTTTGGCGCAGGGCGAAGGCCTGGGGATCGGCGTCGGCCCACGCGGTTTTTAATGAGAGGGCCACGTGTCGGGGTACGACGTCGGCCAGGTGGTGGCGCAGGCGCAGGGCGCGCTCGCTGTTTAAGGGTTCGATGCCCAGGGCCACGACCGCGGGTTCGGCGTCGGCGTATTTTTCGCGCAACGCCCAGGCGTGTTCGTCGTCGAGGCTGCGCGCGTGGTGCAAGGCCATGCGGTGATATCCCTGCGCGGCGAGCTGGTGCAAGTAGTCGTAAAAGATGGGAGTGCGCGGCGTGTTGTTTTGCAGGCTCTGCAGTGCGATGGGCTTTGGCAAATCTGCGGGCATCTCGATGGGGGGCCGCTTGAGGCGCTGCAATATGTGGTTGGCGATGAACACTGCGTTTTCGGCGACGGACTTGGTGGCGTTGTCGACGTGGACCCAGGTTTGGGGGTTGTCGGTGGCCTTTTGTAAGTAGGCGTCGCGCATGGCCCGCCGGAGCCCCAGGCCGCGCAGTCCCTTGCGCCCGAAGTCGTTGGGTTCGCGGAGGTTGATGATTTTGTCGAGTTTTTTGCGGAGGTCTGAGGTGTGGATGTCCACGTCGCAATACACGACGAGATCGGGCCACAGACCGCGGGCGACCAAGTTGGTGGCGGTGTCGATGTCGGCGGCGTCGACCTCTCCGCGGGCCTGGCTCAAAATGCCCGGGGAGTACACGTAGCGGTCGGCGATGACCACGTCGGCGTTGTGCAGGGCCGGCCGGATGACGGTGTCGATCATCTGGCAGTCGCGCGCCAGGTAGAGCAAGAGCTCGGTGTGGGGCGACATGGTGAGGGTGCGGGGGTCGCGGGCCATCTCGCGGATGCGCGAGGCGAGTTTTGATTTGAGTTCGCCCTTGGGCCGGGCGTGAAATGTGGACACGCCTTCTTTCTCTAGCAGGGCGGACACGCGATCCGACAAGGTGGTTTTTCCGGAACCATCAATGCCTTCAAAGACTACGAACATATATTCTCCTCTCCTTGTGGGGCGGGGGCGTCTGGCAAGCGGCCTGCGCGGTGCAATGCACAAACACCCGCGACGAACTTCGAGAAGTCTACTGTGGGGATGTCTTCGGTCAAGGCTGCGAGCCAATCGGGTTCCACGCCAACGGTCTTGATTTCCAGTATCCATTGTGACTCTGCGGCGAGCGGGGGCGGGAGGTGGCGGCGCGACGCGACGGGCACCTGGGAGGTGAAGAGCCCCTGGGGCGGCAGGTGGAAGGTGCAGGCGTCGTCCAGCGTGATCCGCAGCGTTGAGTCGGCGTCCTGGTAGGTGTAGCGGCGGTAGTGCGCGATGAACAAGGGCAACAGTGGCGCGCCCTGGCGAAATTTGTCGAAGCTGAGGCGGGCCGTGGCCTCTTCGGGGGAGACCCCGTCTTTTTCGGCGGCGTAGGCCAGGATGTCGGGGATGTCGGCCTTGGGGGCGCGGAAGCGCATTTTTTCGACCATGCTGCGCGCGCGGGTTTTGCTCTCGAGCCAGTAGGTGTCGTCGTAGACCTCGGCGCCGTCCTTGTAGTTGTAGTATTGCTTGGCCCGGAGCTTGGTGGTCTGCGAGCCGTGGATGAGCGCGCGGTGCGCCATGGAGAAGTCGGGCGTGTCGAGGTAGATGGAGATGCGCCAACTGTGGTCGAAGCCGCCGTGGGTTTTGATGGGCACGTGCTGCGAGATGGCTTGCGCCAACGCGCTTCCCTGTGCGGGGGTCAGCAGGTGTTTGACCTCTTGCCGGACACCGGTCAGGCGGCGGGGCGCTGCGGAGTGATGGGGCGCTACAGCGTGAGACATAGGAGTAGCTCGAGTTCTTCGGAGTCGATGTGCCGCGCAGGCATCGTGTTGCGCGACGTGCGAACGAAGCGCGCGTTGAGCATCACGCGGACATAACGGCCGATGTAGGTGTTGAGTCCAGCGGTGTAGAGGAACACTGTGTCGTCGACGATTTTGAGTTGGGGGTCGAGAAATTCGAATTGAAACGCGGGTTCGACGGCCAGCGCCAAGGGGGTGTCGAATTGGTGTTGGTAGCTGGCATTGGCCACGGCGTTGATGAGCTCGGGGGGGCTGTCGCTCTTGGGGTTGGCGATCAAGTTGTACAGCGCGTGATCTTGCGCCCACATGATTTGCGCGAAGAGACGCAGCCCACCGTGGCGAAACGAGATGTCGCCGCCCCAGGCCTGGGCAAAGGAGGGCTGGCCTTGGTCCTTCTTGGGGTCGTCGATGAATTTGAGGCTCCCGTTGACCCCCAGCTTGAAGCGCTTGAGCGGGGTGACGTCAACGCGGGCGACGATGTCTTTGGCGTTGGAGGCGTCGCCGATGTTGGGGCCGCTGCCGTTAAACACGCCGATGGAGTAGTCGAGTTTTAGGTCGTCGACGATGCGGCCCGAGACCAAGAGGCCGAGATCGCGGTCGCCGTAGCGCAGGTCTTTGACGATGGCCTCGTTGCCCTCGCCGCGTTCGATGAGGCGCAGTTTGTCCGACGAGGTGAGGCGGAGCTCGGAGAAGGGCTTTTTGAATTGTCCCACGCGCAGTTGCAAGGAGCGCAGCGGCGCCAGGTGGATGTAGGCGTCTTTGACGAAGTTGCGGCTCAGCGCATCGGCGGCGTCGACTTGGATGACGCCCTTGAGCCAGTCGAGGGGCTCGGCGATCAATTTGAGGCGGGCGCGTTTGACGTAGAACTCGTTGGTAATGGGCGCGTCTTGGACGCGGTGTTTCTTTTCGAGTGTCCAGCCCGCGTTGATATTTGTTTTCCAGGTGATGAAGCGTTGGCGCAGCTCGGACTTGCTGGGTTTGGGCGCATCGATGAGGGGGACTTCGGTGGGCATGGGGGTTTGGTGCGTGGTGAGCACGTCTCCGGTCTCTCCGGTGTCGTCTCCGGTCTCTCCGGTGTCGTCTTCGGTCTCTCCGGTGTCGTCTTCGGTCTCTCCGGTGTCGTCTTCGGTCTCCCCGGTGTCGTCTTCGGCATCCCCGGTGTCGTCTTCGGTCTCTCCGGTGTCGTCTTCGGCATCCCCGGTACCGTCTTCGGCATCCCCGGTGTCGTCTTCGGCATCTCCGGTATCGTCTTCGGGGGTTGTGGCGGGTGCGGTGGCGCCATCGGTTTGGTTGTCGGCCAACGCAGGTGTGTGGAAGGCCAAAAACGCGATCGCCGATAGGATGAAGAGAGGATAACGCATTCGTTTTTTTCTTTCGTGAGAGGATTGGCTTGGGTTCAATGCGCGCCAGTTTATCACCGGGATTTTTGCGTGTCATCCTCGCACCGTGTTTGTTTGCCGTTGCACCGGGTTGAAAAGTTGACCCGTTTGTACATTTACAGACACAGTGGTGCGGGCGCGGCCCCCCTGTGCTTGGGAGAAACAAAATTGGAAGAAAACAAAATGGAAACTACCGAAGAAACAACAACGAAAAACGCGGCGGAGACACTGGAAAATGCATCCTCCACACCGGGTGTCCCCTCCCTGGGGCGGGCTTTGATCCGCGCATTGGGGATGGGCTTTTTGGCGGGCCTGTTCGCGGGCGTGGCCGTGGCGTTCAGCGATGCCATTCGCCTGTGGCTGATCGGTGGCGTCGACTGGACCGTGCCGGGCTTTGGGGCCTTGCTCTACAGTCCGCTGCTCGCCGTGCTCGGGGCCGCGACCGCAATGGTCCTGTCGCTCGTCGCGCGCTGGATGCCGCGCCTGGGACGCTGGTTGGCGCCTCATGGACTCTTGTCCGCGCTGTTGCTGTTCGCGTTCTTCACCTGGCTCTTCGTGGCGTTCTACTTTCAGCGGGATGTCTTCGGCGAAAAGGTGGGCATGTTGGCCCCGCCCATGTTGAAGGTCATCGGCGTTTCTCTGGTGTTGCTCTTGGCGTTGGTGGGGCTGGTGCGCTTCGTCGCGCTGCGCTTCGGATGGCCCCAGCGGTTGGCCACGCGTCGCGGACAAATTGCGGCGCTATTGATTTGGGCGGTGCTGTTGGTCGCCTTGCTCGTTGCCTGGAAACTGGCGCCCCCCGAGCATCTGCAGGAATCGCCCAGCGCGGCCGCACCGGCTCAAAAACTGCCCAACGTCTTGCTGGTGTTGAGCGACACCCACCGCTGGGACACCGTGGGCGCCTACACTGGCCGCAAAGATCTGACGCCGCACCTCGACGCCTTGGCGGCTCAGGGCGTGGCCTACCGCAACACATTTTCCACGGCCTCGTGGACCAAGCCCGCAGTGGCCAGCATTTTGACCGGACGCTACGCCTCGTCGCACACCGCCATGCTCAAGGGGTCTTTGCTGCCCGACGAAATCACGACGCTGCCCGAGGTGTTGGCCGGGGCGGGATACGAAAATTTCGGCATCGTTACCAACTACAACCTCACGCCGTTTTTCAACTTTCACCAAGGCTTTCACAACTACATCTATTTGTCGCCCAACGCGCCGTTTGGGGCTTCTGATGTCCAAGCCAAGCTCATCTTTGTGGAGGTGGCGAAGAAAATCGCCGCGCGCCTACAGGGCAGCCGAGAAACCCCGGAGGACTACTATGTTCCGGGCGAATACGTGACGGACCGCGCCCTGGAGACGCTCAAAGAACGCGACCCGGCGCGCCCCTTTTTCATGTTCCTCTCTTATATGGATGTGCACGACCCTTACTTCCGCCACCCCTATGACGGTTATGCCATTTCGCATCGCGGCAGCGGCCAGCTCGACCCCAACGATGCCGAGCTGATCGCGGAGATGAAGTCGCTTTACGAGGGCGAAGTGCGGTATTGGGACGCGCATTTCGGACGCCTCGTCGACGGCATCCGCGAGATGGGGCTCTTCGACGACACGATGATTGTGGTGGTGTCGGATCACGGCGAGGAGTTCGGGGAGCACGGCGGGTTTTGGCACGGTACGACCCTCTATGATGAGCAAATTCACGTGTTGCACATTGTAAAATACGCGGCGTCTTCGGCCTTGGCCCAGGCGGCAGGGCAACAAACCGACGTGTGGCACAGCCTGGTGGACGTGGCGCCGCAAATCTTGACCGAGGTGGGCTTGTTCGTTCCCGAAGAAATGCAGGGCCGGGCCGTTCGCACCGATGACGGCACGCCGATTTTCTCCGAAGAGGATCACCAGGGCAACGTGCTGGCCGCGGTGCGCTTCGAACACGAAGATGGCCGCGTGCTGAAGTTGATCCACGCCAACCCCGGTAATCCCCGCGGGCTGAAAGAGGTGGAGCTCTACGATATGGGGCGCGATCCCGGCGAATTGCAAAACCTGGAGCCCACTGCGCCCGACGAGGTCAGCATCGGAAAGCGCGTGCTGGGCGACGCGATGCAGCAGGCGGCGAAAGGGCGCGCCACCGCTGTCGAGGGCGAGCTCGACGCCGAGATGAAGGCCCAGCTCGACGCCTTGGGTTATATGGAAGACGAAAAGTAAGTGCGGGCCGGGGCCAGCCTACAACAGGCCCAACTCATCCAATTTGTCGAGCAGGCGATCGGCCATGGCCGCATGAGTGGCCGCGGTGGGGTGGTAGTCCTCGCCGTAGGGCTCGGTCTGCGGGGGGATGACGAGGCTGTGCACCCGGTCGTCGCCGTCGTCGTGGCGTTGCGCGATGATCTGCGCCAGGTCGTCTTGGATGCGGGTCCAGATGGTGAGGCCCTCGGGGTAGTAATCGGAGAGGCCGGGGCCCACGGCGGCGATGAAGGTGGCCGCGGGGTAGTGGTCGCGCAGGTCGGCGAGAAACTGCACGTAGGTGTCGCGGAATTGGGCCTGCGCCGCTTCGATGGTGTCCAGGGTGAGCCCGGCGGAAAAGTCGTTGGTGCCTAGGTTGATCACCACCACTTCGGGCACGGCGCGCTGGGGATCCCAGGTGGGGCCGTCGGCTTCGTCCGGCAGGGTGCGGAGGTAGCGCTCCGGCAGGGTGGCCAGCGATGCGCCGTTGAAGTTGCGCGCCATACCCAGCCCCGAGTAGGCCACCGCCATGTACTCGGCGTCCAGGGCGCGGGCGGCGACGGCACCCCAGGCCAGCCAGGCGTTGGAGTTGCGCGTCGTGTACGTATAGTCGGCGGGATTTTCGCTGATGTCGGCGTAGCTGACGCTCACCTCGTTGCCGTAGCCACAGGTGATGGAATCGCCGATGAACTCGATGCGGCGCCCGCGCGCCTCCAGGGGCAACACCTGGGCCCCGTCGTCGATGCGAAATCCCAAAAAGGCGCCCTTGCCGCGGTTGGGGCTCCCCGAGGGGCCGCTCTCGCCGATCTTGAAAATCTCCGCGGTGTGCGTGCCTTCCGGCAGGTCGCGCGCCAGCTCGTACAGCTCTTGGGTGGGGAGCACCTCGTGTTTCTCGGGGGCTTCGCCATCGATGATAACGACATAGTAATTGTTTGTGTCCGGCGATCGCCCGGCGCCGAAATCCTGCAGACGCATGTCGAGGGAGGTGCCGGTAAACCGCATGCGGATCGAGATGCCCGGGTGGGCAAAGGCCGGGGCGCTGGCGTCGCTGCAGTCAACGCGCCCGTAATAGATGATGTCGGGGTGGTTGGGCGGCACATTGACCAGGCCGTCGTCGTCGGGCGTCCCCAGGTCTACCGGTGTCGTGAAACCGCAAACCCCGCCGCCGTTTTTGCTGTTGTCGGTTTTGCCGTTGCCGGTTTTGTCATCGCTGGATTGCGCGTCTTTGTTGGTGTCACTCGCGCATGCACCCAGGGACAGCAACAATCCCAGCAGCAGGTATGGCGCGATGCGTTTTGCGTTCATGTCGAACTCCTTTGGTTGGTGCCGGGGGCGTTGTGGCGGGGGTGTTGAACGGCGCGGCACGCGCACCGCACATCCCTGCGAGCAGTATACAAAATTTCACTTCTTTTTCATATTGGTACTGTGAACGGACGCTTGCGGGGCATTATTTTCGGTGGTATCGGGTGGGGCATGAACCAAGACCAACGCAAAAAACAACGGCGCGACGATGCCCTGGCCGCCTTTGCCGAGCTGCTCGACGTCGTCGATACCCTGCGCTCCGAAAACGGATGCCCGTGGGATCGGGAGCAAACCCACGCTTCGCTAAAGCCTTATATAGAGGAAGAAGCCTACGAATTGATCGACGCCATCGACGCGGGGCACCCGGCGCATTTGTGCGAGGAACTGGGCGACGTGATGTTGCAGGTCATGCTGCACGCGCAAATCGCATTTGAGGCCGATGCATTTTCCATCGCCGAGGTAATGCGCGGCTTGTCGCGCAAAATGATCACGCGGCACCCACACGTGTTCGCACAGGTCACCGCGGACACCTCCGAAGAAGTGCTGCGCAACTGGGAGCAAATCAAGTCCACCGAGAAAGACCGCAAGGGCAAGGGGCTCTTCGATGGCATCCCGCGCCAATTGCCGGCCCTGTCGCGTGCGGCGCGCATGGGGTCGCGGGCGGCCCGCACCGGTTTCGACTGGCAGACCCCCGGCGGTGTGCGCGAAAAAGTCGCCGAGGAGTTGGCGGAGCTGGATGCCGCGGTGGCCAGCGGCGCACCCGAAGACATCACCCACGAACTCGGCGACGTGCTCTTTGCGGTGTCCCAGTGGGCGCGTCATTTGAAGCAAGACCCCGAAGACGCGCTGCGCAAATCCTGCGCGCGGTTCGCCGATCGTTATCATAAAATGGAAACGGCAGTGAGCGCCACGGGGCGCGCCGTGCGCGATTGTCACCCCGACGAACTCGAAGCCGCCTGGCAGGAGGCCAAACGCACATGACGAGCCGCCGAGAACCCCGCATCGACAATTTGGAACAGCGCATCGCTGCGATCATTTCCCGCGTGGTGGGGAGCGCAATAGATGCCGCCGAAGACGACTTGGAAAATCTGGACATCGATTCTCTGCGCCGACTGGAAATTTTGGCGCTACTGGAAAAAGAATTTGTCGTCACCCTCACCGAAGACGTGGTGGCCGATTTTCAATCGATCTCCCGTTTGTCCCGCATTATTCGGCAGGCGCGGGCCTCCGAGCGCGGCGCCCAAGAACAAAAAAAGCACATCCCGAGCACCACGCACTAATGGTTTCGGGGGGCGATTGTTTCCCGTGTGGGGGGGCATTTGTTCTTTTATGGGGCGCATAATATCCGGGTTGGCCCTATACCTGCTTTGCAGAATCTGCTAAAAGCGGGATGATGAATATGGACATTTCGCGTCTTTAAAATGAAAGATCGTATTGTAACACTTGGAGGATTTGCGTGACCTCTTCCCTTGCCCGAACATTGTTTCAACCATTGATGCTGTTCTTTTTGGCCTCGGCCTGTGCTCCGATTGAGTACACAGTGGTGATTGTCGAGGCATCCGAGGCCCTCGAGGCCGCGCGCATGGCGGGGGCTGCCTGCACCCAAAGCCAATTGGACGCGCGCTCACCGGTAACCGCATCTCGCCCCGCGGCAGAGTCGGGACAGGAACTGGCCTCCACGGAGTCGCGCACCGCTTTCGAGGAAGCCGTGCCGCGTTGCGCCGCCCCTTACGAGTACTACAAAGCCGTCGAATACCAGAGCAAGGCCCGCGAGGAAGTGGGCTTCTCCGACTACCAGGCGGCCTTGAAGTACGCGCGGGCATCCCGGGATCACGCCCGCAAGGCAAAGAAAATCGCCGAAACCGGCGAAGCGGATCTCCCGGCGGCACCAAAGGCACCCAACAGCAGTGATAGCAGCAGCAGTGGTAGCAGTAGCGACGACAGCAAACCCGCAGAAAAAATCGAAACGGACGTGCGAGATACGCCGATATCTGATGACGACTGGGATCTTGTACACGACGCATCGCAGGAGGGCCGATGAGAGGGCATCGCTTCATTATTTGGGCCGTCGCCCTGGCGGCACTGATGGGTATGGGGTGTGCGGAGACCGCGCGCGTACGCGGTGGCATTGATGCCGTGCGCACCCGCCTCGACAAAGTACAGGCCGATGGCGCCTACAATTGCGCACCCCGCGAGCTGGCGGTTTCCCAGGCGCAACTCGAATTTGCAGAGCTCGAGTTAATGCAGGGCATGGGGAGCCGGGCGCGCTATCACTACGCGCTTGCCGTCGAAAACCTAAACGTGGCGGAGCAAAAAACCGATCCCGAACATTGCCTGCGGGTCGTGCTCGAGGTGGTGCCCATGCAACCCCCGCCACCGCAAGCCTGTTCCGATAGAGATGGCGATGGTGTCTGTGATGATGTCGACGCCTGTCCGGATCATCCCGAAGACTACGATGGCATTGATGATCACGATGGCTGTCCCGAAGACCAAGACCTGGACGGCGATGGCATCCCGGACTCCATCGACATGTGCATTCTGGATGCCGAAGATTTTGACGGCTTCGAGGACTCCGATGGTTGTCCCGAGTGGGACAACGATTTTGACGGCATCCCCGATCAGCTCGACAAATGCCCGAACACCCCCGAAGATCCCGATGGCTTTGAGGACGAAGACGGCTGCCCCGAAGAAGACAACGACGGCGACGGCGTTCCCGACACCGAGGATCTGTGTCCCATGGTGGCGGGCGTGGCTGAGTACGAAGGGTGCCCGGCGCCCAAGTACGAGGGTGTCGAAGTAACCAAGAGCCACATTCGCATTACGCAGCAAATTTTCTTCGCGTACAATAAGGCGACTATCAAACGAGAATCGTTCCAAATTCTCTCGGTGGTGGCACAGGTGCTGAAAGACAATCCCGAAATTACCTTGAGCATCGAGGGGCACACCGACAGCCGCGGCAATGCGAACTACAACAAAAAGCTGAGCGCCAACCGCGCCAAAGCCGTCCTGGATCACCTGGTAAAAACGGGTGGCATCGAAAGGCACCGCTTGACATCAGTGGGATTCGGCAAAGAGCAACCCATTGATACCAACGCCACCGCCGAAGGACGGGCCATGAACCGACGTGTAGAATTCGTCAGAACCGACGAGACATCCCATTGAACATCTTTAAGGACGGGCAGACCCAATGAATGTCGTTACAAAAAAAATTGCACTCCAGTTTGTTGTTGGATTGACCGCTTTGTTGGTTTCGGCAGTGGTTGTCGCGCAAACACCGCCAGTACAGGTGATGCAGCTCAACCAACAGGCATTGACAGCCTACGGAAATCTCGACATCGCCGAGGCACTGGAACTCTTGAAGCAAGCAGAGGGCCTTTGTGCGCAAAACAATCTCACGGGCAATCCGTTGGCGCGCACGTATTTGAACCTGGGCATGGTGGAGTACGGCGGAAATGGCGACAGCGGGGCGGCCCTAGAGTACTTCCGAAAGGCCATGTGCCTCGACAACACCGTGAAGTTGGACCCGCTCAACTCCACGCCCGAGATGGAGGCCTTGCTCGTCCTGGCGAAGAATCAGGCCACGTCCCTTGAGGCGTGCGCCGACACGCGTCCGACCCCCGTTTCACCGACAACGCCAGATACGCCGACACAAACGCAACCGGCCGCACCGGTTATGAACAACGTGATTCGCCACACCCCGGTCACCCAACAAAAAGAGCTCTTTCCCATTCCCCTGTATGCGCAAACCAACCCCGACGAAGACGTAAAGTCGGTCATTCTCTATTACCGCACAGTGGGCGAACGCATCTTTCAGCAGCTACCCATGAAGCCATACGAAGGGGGCTGGGCAGCCACCATCGACTGCGACGTCCTGACGACCTTCGAGCCCACGGGCATCGACTACTACATCGCCGTCCTCGATTCCGCCACGCAGTTGCTCGCCACTGCGGGCACCGAAGCCCAGCCCTTTCAGGTCTCTATTGTTCAGGTGTTAACCGACGCCTTTCCCGTGTTGCCCAATGCTTCGCCGCCCACGCAGTGCCAGCGCACATGCCCCCCTTGGAATCCCGATTGCAACAAGGGCGGGAGCGGGGCTTGCAAAGATTACGGCGACTTCTGCTCTGCCGACAGCGATTGTTGCGACGACATGGTGTGCGCCTCTGGCACCTGTGAACCGGGCAAAGCCGGTCGCAAGCGAGGCGGTGGCGGTTCCGACGAAGAGTTTGAACACAAAGTGCGCATCATGTTGAACGCGGGCACGGGCTTGGGTGTCGTTAGCTCTGGCACCTACGATGCTGGCGATTTTCCCAACATGTACTCTGGTTTTAAAGTGGGCAATGATGCGGGCATGGCGCTGAACAAGCTGCACTTTCGCGCCGGGGTCATGGTGGCGCTCCCCATTGAAAAACTGGAAGTGGGCGTGACCTTCCGCGGCGATCTGCCCCTGGCACCGGGCTACTCTGCCTTGGCGCCATCGGTCATTGCCAACGCCTCTTATCGAATTCTCGGTTCCAATGCGATCAAGGGCGTACAACTCCTGGGCGTGTTTGGTCTGGGCTGGATGAACGTCATGCACCGCATTCCCTTCGATGATTGCGCGATGCAAGATATCAACGAATCAGACTTAACCTACACTTGCTCACCCTTGGATTGGTACGAACAAGATTCATCCTATGCCGTTACGCGCAACGGCTTTCGCAAGTCGGGCTTCCTCGGCGTCGAGTTGGGGGTTGATGCCAATTTTTGGCTCACGAAAAACTTCGGACTAAACCTCGGCGTCATGTTCGATGTGCTGTTTCCGACGTTTGCTTTCAACATGGATTTTCAAGGCGGCGTTGCCCTCCGGTTTTAGGGGTGGCAAAGCCGTTTCGGGGGAGCGTTCGCGCCTGGGTGCCGTTCATTGCCTTGACATTGGAATTTAAAACGGTGCAATCTTGCGACAGTATAATTTATCGGAATCACACCGTGAAAACGTCGTTCTTTGCATTGCAAAATATGGAGAATCCAACGTGACTGAATTGCCCATCGCCAAAAAATACACACTGCCTTTGGTGAACGTCCTCCTCGTTATCTTGATGGCATGGCCAGCCCAAGCGCAACAGCAATCCAAGACAGTGGCTGTCAACCTAATACGCGAGGCCATGACGGCTTATGGCAACCTCGACGTAGACACAGCCAAGGCCAAATTGGATGCGGCGCTGGCCATGGGAGCGCAATTGGACAGCGGTACTTTGGCGCGCGTGCACATGAGTTACGGCATTTTGTGGATAGGTGGGCTTGGCGATAATGCCCGCGGACAAGACAGCTTTGTCACCGGGCGCTGCCTGGATCCAAGCGCGCAAATCGATCCGCTTTACTCCACCCCCGAGATTGAAATGATCTTTACCTTGGCCAAGGGGCAAGTGAACCCGTCCGCCTGTCAACAGCGCGGCGCGGTGCCTGCGGCCATGCCACCAACAACCGTCATGCCGGGTCCGCAACAACCGGTACAGCCCATGCCCCAGCCCATGCCTCAACCCACGGGAGCCGCGTGGGGCGCCATGCCGGCTTGCGGGTCTCACTCACCGGTGAGCGTTCAAAGCAAATCCCACGAATTGCCGCTGGCGGTACAAATCGACCAGGGACTGGCCACGCGCATCACCCGGTTGGACATCCGCTACGCCTTCGACGGCAGCACCACTTTTTTCAACACGGAGATGAACAAGGCGGGCAGCGGCTGGGCCACGGGCATGATCACGTGCACCGACGGCCAAATCGCGAATTTCGATCCGTCGCGCATCGCCTACTTCATCGAAGGCTACGACGCCTCGGGTGTGTTGGTTTGCAGCAATGGCACCGCCGAAGCCCCGTTTACCGTTAGCATGACCCAGGGAGCAGCGGTGATGCAGGGGTTGCCGGGCACGCCCGAACCGCAAAAGTGCGGCGAATGCCCTCCCTGGGATCAAAAATGCATGGAGCGCCCCAAGGCCGAGAGCATGCCCTGCTTTGCCGATGAGGAGTGTCCGACGGGGCAAAAATGCGGCGATAGCGGTTTTTGCGAGGGCGGCGAAGACAAAGACAAGGGCAAGGGTCGGCGCGGTTCCGATGGCGAGGGCGGCGGACCTCAGTTCTTTTACGTCAACATCACCGGTGGCACGGGCGGCGGATTTGCCACGAGCAAAGATCCCTTCCTCGCCGCTGAAGGCTGGGAACAAGGCGTTTATTCCGCTGAGTACAAAAAAATCTCGGCGGGTGCTTGGGGCGGTGTGCCGCTGCGCTTTCAACTCGGCTTTCCCATCAAGCCGCGGTTTGCCTTAGAAGTGGGCATGCGGATCGACTTCCGCGCCCTGACCACCAAAATGAAACAACCCTATCCCTGTAAGGACACGGGTCCGTATGCGTGGTCCGACTTGCGCGATGAATACGGCTTGCAATGCGGCGCTTCGACAAACGACGAGCACTATGGGGCCCTGAATTGGGAAGAGGGCGGCTGGCTCTACGCGTTTACGCGAGATTTTGCGGCGCCGGGATTTGGCAAGGCGTTCTTGATCAACATGCGGGCGCGTTACAAGTTCGTCTTAGAAGAAAAAATACAGGTCTCCTTTTTTGGCGGCCTCGGCTACGGACATCTCTTCTACGCACCCAAAACCAAGGACGTAGATATGGATGGCAAACGCGACGTTCAGTTTTCAACGCCGGGCATGATTAACCTCGAGCTCGGTCCCGCTTTGTCGATTTACCTAAACCGCAACTTTGGCTTTGTCTTCGAGGTGCCCATCGACTTGGTGTTTGGCCAGGCTGGTTCCTTTGGCCTAAACGCCGAATTGGCTGTCGGTATTAGCTTTGGTGGCTGATATGGCCGCCAACGAAACCCTGGTCTTTTTATTTGCGCAACGCTTGCGCAACACCCCCGACAAACCCGCCTTGATGGAGCGCCAAGGCGATCACTGGGTCGCTGCGTCGTACAAAGAGTGGAACAACCGCTCGCGCGCCATCGCCACGGCGATGTTGGACGACGGCCTCGAAAAAGGGGAAACAACCGCCATCTTTTCATATTCGCGTCGCGAATGGGTCGAAGCGGATTTGGCCACACTCCTGGCGGGCGGCGTCACCAGCACCATCTATCACAATTTGGCTGGCGAAACCGTCGAGCACATCTTGCAAGATGCAAAGCCGCGCATCGTCTTCATCGAAGGTCCCTTGCAGATGCGGGCGCTGACCGATGCGTCGGGGACGCGAAAGTTTCCCGACTCCGTGAAGCGCATCGTGTATTTTCAAAATCGCCAAACACCGCCCGCCCCATTGGGCAAGCCCACCCCTCCCGAAATTAGCCTGGCCGAAATCGTTCCGGAGTCCGTGCGTCCCCTGCTGATCAGCATTGAGGATTACGTGCGAAAAGGGCGCGATCGAATGGGTGATTTGTTTGAAACGCTAGAGCAGCGCATCGCGAACATCGCTCCCGAGGACACCGCCAAAATCATTTACACATCGGGCACCTCGGGGCAGCCCAAGGGCGTCATGCTCTCCCATGCCAATCTGTGTTCCGTCACCACCGACTTGCCCAAGACGGTGGGCATTCGCCCCACAGATGTCTCACTGCTCTTTTTGCCCCTGGCGCATGTGTATGCCCAGCTCGTCCTCCATGCCCAATTGCGCATTGGGTTTACGCTGGCGTTTGCGCGCTCCATGCTGACAGCCGTCGACGACGCGCAGTCCCTACGGCCCGACTTCTTTGTGTCGGTGCCGCGCCTCTTCGAAAAAATTTACGACACCCTCATGGCCAAAGTGGACGCCTCGCCACCTTTGCAGCGCGCCATTTTTAACTGGGCATCCGAGGTGGGCAACCAGGTCAGCGCGCAGCGGCAGCAAAATGCCTCTCCAGGATTGGCGCTCAGCGCCAAGGGCCTCCTGGCAGAGCGCCTCGTTTTTTCGAAGTTAAAAGCCACCCTGGGGGGGCGCATCCGCTTCATGGTTTCAGGCGGCGCCGCGCTCTCACCCGCGTTGCTCTCCTTCTTTCACGCCGCCGATCTCCTCATCCTCGAAGGCTACGGCATGACCGAAAACGCCTCCTTGAGCCATCACAATCATTTTCATCGCTACCATTTTGGCACCGTTGGATATGCGCTCAACGGTGTTGAGACCCTCATCGCCGACGATGGCGAAATTTTATTGCGCGGCCCGGGCGTGATGAAGGGATACCACAATTTGCCCGAGGATACGCGCGAGGCCATCGACGACGCGGGTTGGTTACACACGGGTGATATCGGCGAAATCGACGCGAACGGCTGCTTGAAAATCACCGATCGAAAAAAAGATTTGATCGTGACCTCCGGGGGCAAAAATATTGCGCCCGCACCCATTGAGGCGTCTCTGTGCCGGTTGAAGCTCATCAACCAGGCGATGCTGTTCGGCAACAACAAAAACTACGTGACCGCGCTGATCACCTTGGACAACGAGGCGGCCATGCGCTGGGCCAAAGAGGCGGGCCTCGACGTCGCCGAAAAAGATCTGTACCGCACTCCGCAAATTATCGCCGCAGTGGAGGCGCAAATTTCGTCGCTCAATGCGTCGTTGGAGCGCTACGAAACCATCAAAAAATTCGCCATCGCACCGCGCGAATTTTCCATCGATAAAGGCGAGATGACACCGAGTTTGAAGCTGCGCCGAAAGGTGATTGCGAAAAACTTTTCCGGGTTACTCAACACCTTGTACCCCAGCGTTTCCCATCATCCGTAAAGCGTGCAAACGTCGCTGGATTCGCCTTGACGCGCTTTTTGTCCTTTGCTATGAGACTTCGACCGTTAACAAGCGGTAACTGCGTTTCCAGCAGGCGCGTAGCTCAGTGGGAGAGCACTACCTTGACACGGTAGGGGTCAGCGGTTCAATCCCGCTCGCGCCTACAATTATCGTCGTCCTCACAGTTTGCGGACGCCCTAACCCAGAAGATCAAAGAATCGACTCACATGAATGCTCCACACAACCGATTTGCGGAAGGCACGGTCGGAGCGGCGCTTGCCCAATCCGGAAAATTAAAAGACAACACTGTTGCGGCGAAGGTGAGCGGCGTTTTAACCGATTTACACGCGCAGATTTCACAAGACGAATCCATCGAACCCATTGCTGTCACTGATGCGGACGCCCTCATGGTTATCCGCCACTCGGCAGCGCACGTTATGGCCGATGCGGTGCAGCGCCTTTTCCCCGGCACCCAAGTCACCATTGGTCCCGCCATCGACAACGGTTTTTATTACGACTTTGACCGGCCCCAGGGCGGGTTCACCGAAACGGAATTGGCGGACATTGAAAAAGAGATGGAGAAGGTCATCGCCGCGCGCAAACCGTTTGTGCGGCGCACCATTACCCGCGCGGAAGCCCGCCAGCTTTTCGAGCAAAACAACGAGCAATACAAACTGGAGTTGTTGGAAGCCATCGATCCCGCTGCCGAAGTCTCGCTCTATTCTCATGGCGATTGGGTCGATCTGTGTGCAGGGCCTCATCTGCCGCACACGGGCCTGATTCCGTCGTTCAAGCTTCTGTCGAGCGCCGGGGCCTATTGGCGCGGTGACGAGCGCAACAAAATGCTGTCGCGTATCTACGGCACGGCCTTTGCCAACAAAAAAGAATTGCGCAAGTACTTGGCCGACTTAGAAGAAGCCAAAAAGCGCGACCACCGCAAGCTGGGCAAGGAACTCTCGCTGTTTAGCATCGACGAACAAATCGGCGGCGGCTTGGTGTTGTGGCATCCGCGCGGCGCTCTAGTGCGCACCATCCTTGAGGACCATTGGCGCACCGCACATCAACGGCATGGCTACGAACTAATTATTACGCCGCACATCGGGCGCTCTCATCTGTGGGAAACATCTGGGCATCTCGAGAATTACGCCGAGAACATGTACGCGCCCATGGAGATCGAGGGCAACCCCTACTACATCAAGCCGATGAACTGCCCGTTCCACATCGCGATTTACAAAAACGCGCTGAAGTCATACCGCGATCTGCCCATCCGCTGGGCCGAACTCGGCACGGTGTATCGCTTTGAGCGCTCGGGACAACTGCACGGCTTGCTGCGCGTGCGCGGGTTCACGCAAGACGATGCGCATCTCTTCATGCGCGTCTCTCAACTGCCCCAAGAAATAGCCAAGGTGCTTTCGTTTTCTTTGCAAATGCTGCGCAATTTTGGCTTCTCAGACCTGGAAATTATGCTGGCCACGCGGCCCGCCGAGAAGTCCATTGGCGACGCCGAAATATGGGAAAAAGCCGAAAACGCGCTGCGCTACGGCCTCGAATCTCAGGGCGTTTCCTATACGCTAGATGAAGGTGGTGGGGCGTTCTACGGTCCGAAAATCGACATCAAAATCAAGGACGCCATCGGGCGCACCTGGCAGTGCTCGACCATCCAAGTCGACTTTAATTTGCCGGAGCGATTTGATCTCACATACATCGGCGAAGACTCATCTCGCCACCGACCGGTGATGGTGCACCGGGCGTTGCTGGGCTCCATCGAGCGCTTTATGGGCATCATGATCGAGCACTATGCGGGCGCGTTTCCCGTGTGGTTGTCTCCGGAGCAGGTGGTGCTCGTAACGGTGTCCGATCGACACGACGCATTTGCGCGCGAAGTGGAAGAGCGCTTGAGAACGGCGGGCATTCGTGTTCAACTCAATGCCAACAATGAAAAACTCGGTGCCAAAATTCGCGAGGCGCGTTTGCTGAGGGTTCCGGTCATCGCTGTGATCGGCGATAGCGAGGTCGAACAACGCGGCGTATCGTTGCGCACACGCGAAGAAGGCGATATTGGTTTTCAACCGCTGGACGCATTTTTGGCCTGGATGCAAGCGGCTGCGCAGGCGCCGTCAATTTAGTTTGCGTGCAATCGAACTGCTCAATACACGCAGTTTTTAGGGTAAGGAGGTCCCGTCATTCGAAGTAACCCACGTCAATCGCGACCGAATCAAATTCGCTTAAATGAAATGATTCGCCGCCCCGAAGTTCGTGTAATCAATCCAGATGGACAACAGCTCGGCATTCAGCCCATTCGACAGGCCATTGCACTGGCCCAGGAGTTCGGGTTGGACCTCGTGGAGATCAATCCCAAGGCGGATCCACCGGTGTGCCGCATCATGGACTTTGGCAAGTTTAAGTACGAACAAAAAAAGCAGGCCGCGGTGGCCAAGAAACGACAGCGCATTATTGAAATTAAAGAAGTGAAGATGCGCCCCAAGACGGATACGCACGATTTCGATTTCAAGATCAAGCATGTCCGCCGTTTTCTCGAAGAGGGCAACAAGGCCAAATTGACCATCCGTTTTAAAGGTCGGGAGATGGCCCACCCGGATATGGCGGCGAAATTGCTCGACAAAGTGGTAGAGGCTTGCCGCGACATCGCCGTGGTCGAGCAAACCTACCGTATGGAAGGGCGCACCATGACGATGATTTTGGCACCCATACCGGGGCGTGTTCCCACGGCACCGGCATCGCGCACGGCCAAGACGTCGGATGCCCCCGAAGCGGAGAATGCCGCCGCCGAACCGACGAACAGCGATGCGCCTCCCGCCGCCGACCCGCGCTAACGATACGAAACAGGACAAGATGTTCGCCAACAAGAGATGTTTTTGCTTGCGATTGCCTGTTGCCACGTGTAAATAGCGAAGTCCTTAAGCGCCACACTTATCGATGCCGCTTAAGATGTTGACCGCACGTTGCGTGCCAATCAGTTAAGGATGTCACGATGCCGAAAATGAAAACCAACCGAGCTGCGGCAAAACGTTTTCGCAAGACTGCGAGTGGAAAAATTCGCTGCGACAAGCCGTTTCACAGCCACATTCTCACCAAGAAGTCCTCAAAACGAAAACGCCGTTTGCGCAAAAACGATATTGTAGATGCGACAAGCACACGCCAGGTTCGCAAGCTTTTGCCCTACTTGTAAACGCACGTAGGCAAAACACCTCACTGAAAACGGAGCATTGTCATGCGAGTAAAAAGAGGCTTTAAAGCCAGACGACGAAGAAACAAAGTTTTGAAAGCGGCCAAGGGTTATTTCGGATCGAGGAATCGCTTGTTCCGCATGGCCAATATGGCGGTTCTCCACGCGTGGAGAAATGCCTGGATTGGCCGCAAACTGCGCAAGCGCGATATGCGAAAACTGTGGATTACCCGTATCAACGCCGCAGCGCGTCTCAACGGTACCAGCTACTCACGCTTCATGGGCGGACTGAACAAAGCCAATGTCGTTTTGGACCGCAAAATTCTGTCGGACATTGCCATTGCAGATCCGGCTGGATTTGCAGCCGTTGTGGCGATCTCTCGTGCCAACTGAACCCCACCAACGTTCTTTCTTTAATCGCTATTCATCTCATCTGATTTGTTAAGGAGCATCTCATGGATCCGCAGGAGATCATTGCCCAGTTGCGCGCATTGACTGACGGCTTCGAACGCCAGTTGTCTGGCCTCGAGAGCGAGCAATCCATTCGTGAACACCAAGCCGCATTTCTCTCCAAGAAAGGCAGCCTCGCTCAACTGCAGGCTCTGCTGGGGAAACTACCTCAGGAGTCGCGCAAGGAAGTGGGGGCGGCGTTCAACGAAGCCAAACAACGCATTGCCTCGCAGGCGCATGACGCGTTGACGGCGTTGGCCAAGCAGGCCGAGGCAGCGTACCTGCAGCAGTACACCGACCTTTCGTTGCCGGGGCGTCGCCCGACCATTGGTCACCTTCACCCACTGAGCATCGTGCTGTACGACATTGTGGATGTCTTTGTGTCGATGGGATTCGATGTGGCCCTCGGGCCCGAAATCGAAACCGATCTGTACAATTTTGAGAAGCTGAACTTCCCTGCGGATCACCCAGCGCGGGACATGCAAGATACGCTGTTCATCGAAGAGGGCAAAACCCTGCTGCGTACGCACACCTCGCCAGTGCAAGTGCGCACCATGCTGCAGCGCCCGTTGCCCATCCAGGTGGTGGCCCCCGGCGCCGTATACCGCAGAGACGACGACCCAACGCACAGCCCCATGTTCTTTCAAGTGGAGGGCTTGCTCGTCGACAAAGGCGTTCACTTTGGGCATTTGAAGGGCGTGCTCGACGCCTTCTTGCACCAGGTGTTTGGCGCGGATGTCACGACGCGCTTTCGCCCCAGCTTCTTTCCGTTCACCGAACCCTCTGCCGAAGCCGATATTCAATGCATTGTCTGTCGCGGCAAAGGGTGTCGTCTGTGTTCGCAGACGGGCTGGATCGAGATTTTGGGCTGCGGCATGGTCGACCCCAATGTGTTGGCCGGCGTGGGCATCGACCCCGAGGTGTACACGGGATTCGCCTTTGGCTTGGGCGTCGATCGCATCGCCATGTTGCGCTATGAGGGCATCACGAGCATCAAACTTTTTTACGAGAACGACCCGCGTTTTCTCGGTTGCTTTGCGAGGTAGTCATGCTGGCCAGTTACCAATGGTTGACAGCGCTTGCTGGTTTTTCGGTACCGCCCCAAGAGCTCGCCGATCGCTTTACATTTGGCGGCTTAGAAGTGGACAGCCTGGTGCACCGCGGGCCGGAGTTTGCGCACATCGTCTTGGCAGAGGTTGTCTCGAAAGAGGCGCACCCGCGCCGTGAAAATTTGCACGTGGTGCAGGTCAATGACGGCACCTCGTCGCTGCAGGTCGTTTGTGGCGCTGGCAATTGTCCGGGACCCGGGGGGCGCGTCGTGCTCGCCAAGGTGGGCGCCACTGTCGGGGGAATCGAGATTGCACCCCGCGAACTCGGCGGCGTTGCTTCGACGGGTATGTTGTGTTCCGAGGCTGAGCTAAGTATTGGCCCGGAGAAAGACGGCATCATCGTCGTGGATGACGCGGTGACGGCGCCGCTGGGCACACCCATCGCCGAGGCGCTGGCATTGGAAGATTGGATCTTCGAGCTGGGCGTCACCCCCAATCGCCCGGACGCGCTGAGCCATTGGGGATTGGCCCGCGAAATGTGCCTGCTGTACGAACGCCCCTTTGTCCCGGAACCGGTTGTCCCGGCACCGGTGGATGGGATCGCTTGTGGCGACGCAGTGTCCATTGTGATCGACGATGCGGAGGGGTGTCCGCGGTATGCGGCGGCCCTGGTGCGCGGCGTCACCGTTGGTCCGAGTCCCTTCGACCTGCGCTACCGCTTGCACTGCTTGGGCATCCGCCCCATCTCCAACCTGGTCGACATCACCAACGCGGTGTTGTTGCTCACGGGACAGCCCCTGCACGCCTTTGATTTCGCCAAGCTGTCAGCGCCCCAAATCGAAGTGCGCCGCGCCCGCAAAGGCGAATCAATAAAGACCCTCGACGGAGAGACGCGTGCCTTGCTGGAGACGGATTTGCTCATCTGCAGTGACGATGTGCCGGTGGCCATCGCCGGTGTGATGGGCGGGTTCGACTCGGAGATCAGCGATGAGACACGGGACGTGCTGATTGAGTGCGCTTACTTTCAACCCTCTTCTGTTCGCCGGACATCGAAGCGGCTAAAGCTCAGCAGCGAGGCTTCTTATCGCTTTGAGCGCGGCGTGGATCCGCTGGGGGTTCCCCAGGTGTTGGATGTGGCGGTGCCGTGGGTCACCTCTCTGGCTGGCGGTGCGGCGGCCCCGGGTGTTGTCGACGCGATGCCCGCGCCCATCGCGCCCGCGGCGGTCCCATTTCGCCCCAGTCGCTTCGCCACCATTATGGGCCACGCGCTCCCCGAAGCGGAGATGCAGCGCATTCTCCAGGGATTGGGCGCCACGATTGCGGTACAGGCCGACGATGCCTGGGTGGTGCACGTCCCCACAACGCGCCCCGACATCGGCCGCGAAATCGATTTGATCGAAGAGCTGGCCCGCGTCCACGGACTGGACAAGGTGCCGGCGAGCCTGCCGCGGCTGCAATCCATCACGCCCCAGCGCCGCGAATTCGATCTCATCCGCCGGGCCAAAGAGGTCTTGTTGTCCTGCGGCCTGGATGAATCCATCTCCTATTCTTTTGTGCCCGCGTCTTTGCTGAAGGCGCTGCACCACAACGCGCAGGTGGTGCGCATCGCCAATCCATTAAATGCGGAGCGCGACGCCATGCGGACCACGCTGCTCGGCGGACTGCTCGAGAATCTGAAGCGCGCGCAATCGCGGTACATGCACCGCTTCGCACAATTTGAAGTGGGGCGCTCGTTTCACGTCAATGAGGCTGCCGAATTGCCCGATGAGATCGTTCGCGTCGCCGGGGTGCTCTTTGGTCACCGTCCGGGTTGGCCGGGAGAGCAGGGCGATGCCTACGATTTCAGTGACATCCGCGGCGTCGTCGAGGTGCTGTCGGAACGCATGACCGGTGCTGTGGTGCAATTGGCGCCGACCAGCGAAGCGCCGTGGTTGCATCCCGGTCGCGCCTGCGAGGTGCGCATCCAAGGCGTGCGGGTGGGCTTTGCCGGAGAGGTGCACCCCGAATGCCTCGCCTCGTTAAAAATGCCCCGAGGCGCTTTGTGTTTCGAATTGGACTTGCTGGCCCTCGCCGCCCACGAAGCAACCCCGCGCGCGCTGCCGCTGAGCGATTATCCGCCGATGACGCGCGACGTGGCCTTTTTGGCCGATAACGACTTGGATGCCATGCCCATCGCCGAAGCCTTGCAACAAAACGCGGGACCGCTGGCGGTGTCGGTTCATTTATTCGATGTATATGCGGGACAGGGCGTTGCGAACGACAAAAAGTCTTTGGCCTTTTCGGTGCAATACCGCGCCATGGATCGCACGCTGACCGACGCCGAAGTGGATGCCGCCCACCAGCAAGCAGTGGCCACCGTCAGCGCACAGTTTTCGCTCTCCATTCGCTAGCCATCTGGCAGGGCAGCGCACCGTGGTTTTGCCGCGCGATTTCTCCTTTTTTTCGACAAAAGCCCTCGTCATGACAAAAGCGTGATGAACCCGTGATGAAGCAGTGACGTGCTTGGGGTAGCGTTCTGCGCAACGAAAGGAACCAGCGATGTCTATGTTACAAAATGCTTCTCCGGCAGAGCGCCAAGCGAAACCCAAACGAATCTTGCTCAGCGGTGTCTTCGGCCCCTTCGGTGTCGATGATGACTTTGGTCGAAAAGAAAACATCATGGAGTTGTTTCACAACCAAGTCACCAAGGCGCAGGGCTTGGCTTCATTCCGATTCCACCACCGCAGTTTTGGCCTGTACTTTATCGCCGCAAACCTCGATGCGGATGTCGCGGTGCTCGACTTTCCCAGCCGCAGCCGCTTCATCGCCGAGCTCCGCAAGGGTTACGACGCCGTCGGCATTTCCTTTATCACGCCCAATTATGTGAAGGCGCGCGAGATGGCGCGCTTGGTGCGCGAGTTGAGCCCCGGCACCGAAATTATTTTGGGCGGGCACGGCGCCGCCATCGAGGGTGTCGAAGAACTCATCCCCTGCGATCACGTCGTAAAAGGGGAGGGCATTGCGTGGATGCGCCGCTATGTCGGACAAAACCCCGCGGATCCCATTTTTCATCCGGCCTTGCCGTCCACGGAGATGCAACGCATTTTTGGCGTGCCGGTTCCGGGGCCCACCGCCAGTCTGCTCGTGCCCGGCGTCGGGTGTGTCAATGCGTGTAATTTTTGCAGCACGTCCCATTTTTTTGGCAAAAAATACACCGCCTATCTCAGCACCGGGAAAGAGATTTTCGATACCTGCCGCCGCATCGCCGACCTGCGCGGTACCGACGCGTTTTTTATCATGGACGAGAACTTCCTGAAGGACAAAGAGCGGGCCCTCGAATTGATCGCAGAGATGGAGCGGCACCAGCGGTTCTTCACCTTTCACGTGTTTTCATCGTGCGAGGCCATCGTATCGTTCGGCATCGAAAACATGGTGAAGCTCGGCGTATCTTTTTGCTGGATTGGCTTTGAGTCCAAGACCGATAAGACCTCCTTCGCGAAGAACAACGGCATCGACCCCCGTGACTTGGTGCGCCAGTTGCGCGACTTTGGCATCTCCGTCTTGGGTTCTGGCATCTTGTGCATGGAGCACCACACGCCCGAAAACATCCAGGAGGACATCGACTTCATGATCGGCATCGAAGCCGATACGGTGCAGTTCATGCTGTTTACGCCGTTGCCGGTGACGGCTTTGTACAAGCGGCACAAAAAAATGGGGCTGCTGCGCATGGATTTGCCCTTCGAGGAATGGCACGGGCAAAAACACCTCAATTGGCGCCATCCCGCCTTTCCGGACGATTTGCCGGAGCGGTTTTTAAACGGGGCCTTTCGCAAAGAGTACGAAATCAACTCAAGCACCATTTACCGCGTCGTCGAAACAGCGGTGCGCGGCTACCAAACCCTTTCGGTGCTTCGCGATGATTCACCCATCATGCAGTCGAGGCTCGAAACCCTGCGGAGCCGCGTACTGGAGTATGCCGTAATGCTGCCGGTCATTCGCGCGCATGCGGTCAATGATCTGGAGCGCCAACGGGCGCAGGAGCTGGACAGCAAAATTCAAGAGCTGATCGCTCCCTTGGGCGTGAAAGATATCGCATTGCGCACGGCCGCACGCGCGTTTGCGCGCTGGTGGCAGTTGCGCGTGGCCCTGAAAGGCGATGTTTTGCAGCCTGCCACGATCTTCACCGAATTTCGTTTGTCCGAACGTCGAAAGGGGCGTTTCCCCTTGCCGCTGGTCGAGGTCAATCCCTTTGTTCCGCAGGGCATCCGCGGACTAGATGTGGCCGCTATGGCGCCGGTTTCTTCCGATTGAGTTTCCCTACACTGGTTTTCTTTGCAGCATGCTGTTTCCAATTCGTGTATGTAAAGAAGCATTATGACACGCGGGAAACTGATCGTTTTCGAAGGCATTGACGGTTCGGGCACCTCGACCCAGGTGCGGCTTCTTCACGAGACAATGGTGGCCAGCCTGCGCACAGTACACGCTACAGCGCAACCGTCGGGAGGCCCTATCGGCAACATGGTGCGTCAAATTTTGCGCGGCCGCATTGTTAGCCGCGACAACCGCCCAATGGATTGGCAGACCATGGCCTTGTTGTTTGCCGCCGACCGACAAGACCAACAACAAAATGAAATCTTGCCGCACCTCGACAACGGCGTGCATGTGATTTGCGACCGCTACGTGCAGTCCTCCATTGTTTACCAAGGGGTGAGCGCCGACGATTCCGATGCACAGCGCTGGATTGGCGATGCCAATCGCTACATCATTCCGCCGGATGTCGTGTTTTATTTGCGCATCGACGCTGCCACCGCTGCACAGCGTCGTGCTGCGCGAAACGAGCCCGCCGAAATCTTTGACGATGTGTCGTTCCAAGAAAAACTGATCGCGGTGTACGACCGAATGGCCGCCATGTTTCCGGGGGTTCCGGTGATGACCATCGATGCGACGCAATCGGTAGAAGACATCGCCACATCGGCATGGCGCGTTGTCAGCAAAATGCTCAATGGAGAAAACTAAATGATCCACCGACGTACTCTTGTCTTGTCGCTGTTCTTGTCGCTGCCCCTGTTGGCCGCTGCTTGTGGGGGAGCGACATCGAAGATTGAAGAAACCAACATTGCCGCGGATATGGCGGCGCAGGGCGCGTTGTCCCAGGCCGAAGAACCCGCGCCAGCCGAGGCGCCCGTGACCCACATCGACAGCACAACGCGCGGCGAACTCGACGCCTTTTTGGCCAAGGGCCCTCCGTTTTTGCTGGGGCAAATTCAGGTGAATCCCGTATTCGAAAACGGCGCATTTGCGGGGTGGGAGATGGCGGCGTTCCGCGGCGAGCTGCGGTCGGTGCTGGGCCTGATACCCGGCGATGTGGTGGTGCGCGTCAACGCCATGCCCATTGAGAGGCCCGAGCAAATTGAAGCCCTTTATCAAAAGCTAAAGACCGAAGCCCACATCGTATTTGACATCGTCCGGCACGGCAAACCCCAGCAACTTTCCGCACCGATTGCGACCGATGAGTCCCACGCTGCGCCGTGATGGTCGTGCGCTAATGCTGCGGCGGCGTTGGCACACAAAGTGGAACGCCCGCTGTTGCCCAGTCACAAAACACCTTTGTTTCCAAACCGCATTGTTGCTGTTGTGGCTGCTGTCGATGGTTGCCTGCAGCGAGAATGGCGCTGATGCAACGGACGTGACATGGGATGGGAGGGCACCGCACATCTTGGGGGGCACGCCGGACGTCGAGCACGGTTTTGTCGGGGCGCTCACCCTGGCACCGTCAGGGGCTGTGGTGTGCAGCGCCGCGCTCATTTCTCCCTACCACGTCTTGACAGCGGCCCATTGTTTAACCGACCGGAAGCTGACGTCATTGCGCTTTTTTGTGGGCGATGCCGCGACCGAAAGCGGGGGACGCTACATCCGCATTTCCAGTGCCCACCCGCATCCAGATTTCGATACGCTCTTTTTTGCTTTTGACGCGGCTGTTTTACGTCTTGCCGAGCCAGTGCACGATGTGCCCGTTGCGGCGCTGTCCCTAACCCCAGAGATCGATCTGCATGGTGCGGGGACTGTGTTGTTTTCGGGCTTTGGGCAGCGCGAAGACGGCTCTTCTGGCGCGCGATACCAGGCGTTGGTGTCGGTGGCGAGCCAATCGGCGACCATGTTTTCAACGCAATACACCGAGGCCTTGCGCACCGGTCTTTGCTTTGCCGATTCTGGCGCGCCGGCCTTGCGCACACATCCCGAAGAGCCCGAAGTTATCGGCATCATCTCAGGCGTGTTGGCATGGAGTCATGCGGTTGACCCCTGCCACGGCACCTACAACATTACGCGCTTGCTGCCCGTATTGCCCTTTGTCGCTGAGGTGCTGGGGCAAGACACCGCTGCGTTGAATTGCCGCGACATCCCCGCGCTCTGCCCTTGCTCGGCAGCGTGCCACGCGGACGGCCGCTGCGTAGTGGCGCGTTGCGAGGTGCACAATTGTATGGATGCCTTTCAGTGCTTGTCCTCTTGCCCCGCGTTTGATGGCGCTTGCTTTAATGATTGCTACATCTCCACGCGCGCGTGCAGCCGGGCGGACTTGCACCAGTTCATCACATGCGGTGCGGCGCACTGCGCTCAGACTGCAGAACGCAATGTGCTGGCTTGTCTCGAACAGCACTGTGCGGATGCGTTGGCCAATTGTATGACATCCCGTGGCTGCGCCGATGATGACGCCGAACCGCAGGATACGACATCGCCGGTGGACACAGACTCTGCGGCGCTGCAGGATGGACCAGGAAACAGCGTCTCTGATACGGCATCTTCACCAGAGGACGTTTCTCCGAATACGGACACCGCGCCGGGCCACGGGATGACACCGGAGCAGGAAACAGCATCCACGACAATGGTGTTGGGGGGATGTGCCACGCCGCAGGGTCAGATGCCGCCGAATACACGTCCTTCGCTGTTGTCGTTGTGGTTTTAAAACAGGGTGCGGGTTGTGCGCACATGCATCCGCGACAGTTCCTGTGGATTTTTGAGGCGTTTTCGTATAAATCTCTTTCGAATTTAAGGACGGGATGCTTTTGTCGCGTCAAAGTTGTCCCCTGCGAACAACGATTTGGCCGCGTTGGCCACAACCTCTCAAAGGAGAAACACTATGTCCATTCAAGTTCTTGCCCCGATGGTAGGAAAGGTTGTCAGCGTGTTGGTGGAAGTTGGCAGTGAAGTGGCGGAAGACGACGCCGTAATTATGATCGAGGCGATGAAGGTCGAAATGCCCGTGGGCGCCCCTGCGGACGGCACGGTGAAAGCCATTCACGTCCAACCTGGTGACACCGTTGATGGCGATCAACTCCTGATGGAGATCGACGAATAACGACACCACGCCTACCTCATCTGCATCTTTGCACAAATCACCCTTTCGCATACGCCTGGTAACACCAATCATTCACGCCGATGAGCGCCGCGCCATCGCCCGAGTTTTGGATAGCGGGCACTTGGTCGCCGGAGCGCAGACCGCCAGTTTTGAGCAAGCGTTGGCACAACTGAGCGGGCGGCGTTTTGCCGTGGCGCTTTCATCGGGTACTGCGGCCTTGTTGGCGGGCATGCGCGCCATGAAAATCGGCCCCGGCAGTACGGTGGTGGTGCCGGCGTTTGTTTTTCCTGCCGCCGCCATGGTCGCCGATTTTCTGGGGGCCACGGTGCGGTTTTGCGATGTGGATGCGCACACCTGGAACATGACGCCACAGACGCTGCGCCCGCTTCTGGAAGCCGAAGACGTCGACTTGGTCGTGCCGGTTGATCTGTTCGGGCATCCCGCGCCCTCTGGAGCGTTGGTGCCGCTCTGCCAAAAATGGGGTGCGCGTCTTTTGGTGGATGCGGCCTGTTCGCTGGGGGCCACGCGCGATCAGCGTCCAGCGGGCAGTTTTGGCGATGGCGCCATTTTCAGTTTTCATCCGCGCAAAGTCGTGACGGCGTTTGAAGGTGGCGCCTTTGTCACCGATTGTGAAACGTTGGCCGCTACCGTGCGCACCTTTCGCAACCTCGGACAGTCCCCAGAGGGCTTTGTATCAGTGGGGTTAAATCTGCGCCCCTCAGAGATTGGGTTCGCTTGTGCCCTGGCGCAACTGCCGCACCTGGTGGAGCGGTTGCGGGTGCGCTGTCAATGGGCGCGCGAATACCGACGCGCTCTGCAGTCATTGCCGTTGACCTTTCAAGCCGACGAACCCGGCGTGGCAGCCAATTGCCAATCCCTGGTGGTGTGCGTGCCCGAGTCTTTCGGAGCATCCGGACGAGACGCGCTGATAACGCATCTAGCGACCCAGGGCGTTGAGGCGTGCATCGCCGGATGGTCGGCCTCCCGCGTGACCCCGCTGCGCACGCGTTGGCGCGTTGATGAACAACATCAGCCAAATGCGCTGGCCTTGCACCAACGGGGCCTGGCGTTGCCACTCCACGAAAACTTGTCTAGAGTCGATGTGCAAACAGTGATACACAGCGTGCGAGAAGGCTGCCAAAAAATTGAGTTGCAACGATGAATGACGCCCCGGCCAACGATGTTCCCAAAATGATTGAAGTCGTCGACTTGGAAAAAACCTTCCATATCGGTTTTTTTCGGCGCAAGGTCGAGGCGGTGCGCAGCGTGAGTTTTCACGTTGAAAAGGGAGAGGTCTTCGGCCTCCTGGGCCCCAACGGTGCCGGAAAAACCACGACGCTGAAGATGATGATGGGGTTGATCCGCATGGATAGGGGGCGCATCCAGTTGCTCGGGCAATCCGCCAAGTCGCACCACGCACGAGAAAGTGTGGGCTACCTACCCGAAAATCCCTACTTCCACGAATACCTGACCCCGCGCGAACTCTTGGGCTTTTATGGCCAACTGTGCGGCCTTTCCTCTGCCCAAATTGCCGAACGGCGCGACCAGCTCATCGAGCGGGTTGGTTTGTCTCACGCGGCGACGCGTCCGCTGCGCAAATTCTCCAAGGGAATGCTGCAGCGCATCGGCATTGCTCAGGCCCTCATCGCCAAGCCCTCCTTGCTCATTCTCGACGAGCCCATGTCGGGCCTCGACCCCATCGGCCGAAAATTCGTCATGGATTTGATGCAGGAGCTGCGCGATTCCGGCGTGACCATTTTGTTCAGCTCGCACATTTTGTCCGATGTGGAGCGCCTGTGCGATCGGGTGGTCATTCTCAATCATGGGCGCAAGGTGTCCGAGGGACCGCTGACGGAATTGCTCAAAACCGATTCGGGCGAAAACCGCACGCTGGAAGACTTGTTTGTCGAAAAAGCGATGGCGCTAAACGCCTGATGTTCTTTCCCGCATTTCACCCCATTGACCCGCCAAAACGGAAGTCATATAACCACGCCCTGAATTGCCCCCGCAGAACCCCGAAATACGGTGCGATGTAGCGCTGCGGGCGAACGAAATGGAAGACACGTGACGCGAAAAAAAATCATTGTCAAGGACAAGGCCGCCAAGGCCAGAGACCTGGATCCCACCCAAGACGACTTCGTAACGAGTTCGATGTCTTTTCTGGACTGGCTGGTGCAGTACCGCCGTCAAGTGGGCGCCCTAATTGCGGTGGCCTTAATCGCTTCCCTTGGCGCCATTGCCTACCATCACTTCCGCGACAAAAAAAATGCGGACATGACCGCCAAACTCTCTGGGGTTCTCGATGCCACCACGGCCTTGGTTCTGCCGCCCGCGCCCGGCGCTGATATCCCCCCGCCGCAAAACGACGGCATGCTTACCTTCGACAGCCTCGAAGCGCGCAGCACCGAAACCCTATCGCGGGCTGCCAAAATTCAAGGCGAATTGGACGACCTTTACGCGCCCATCTTGTCCCTCCTCGAAGGGGCGGCCATGGCCGATAAAGGCGACCTCAATGCCGCAACCAAATTGCGCGCATTTTTACATGAGCGCTCCGCCCCCCAAACATGGCTCGACCCCGGCGCCCAGGTGGGCCTCATTTCCGTATTAAACGCCGCGGGAAAATCCAACGAGGCCGCTACTGTGGCCGCTGAGCTCAAAAAGGCCTCTTCGGGGCGCCTGTCGCACTGGGCTGATTTGGAGCTGGCGCGCAGCGACTGGCAGTCCGGCAACAATGACGTGGCACGCACGCGGCTGGCATCCCTGATGGACAAGCTCGTCGCCGAGGGCAAACCCGATGCCCAGGATTATCTTTTTGTGGAAGCGCGTTCCATGCTGCTCTCTTTAGATCCTACGGCCCAAGTACCCGATTTGCCCGTGAGCATTAGTCCCGAAATTTTGCAGCAGCTCTTGCAAATGCGCGACGCGGGTGGCGGAGTCCTTCAGTGAAACGGATGCGCTGGCGTCCGGTGGCGTTTTGTTTGGCGTTCGCTTTGCTTGCGCTTTCCTGTCGCCACATGCAGCCGGCTCCAACCCACAGTAAAAAACACCCCCAACACGCTGTGTTGACATTTCGTTGGCAGAAACCCCTGCACTCCAACATGCCCAATTTTCAAGTACCCGGCATGTTCGAGGCCAACGATCGCTTTTATCCGGTGGAGACAGCCGGCATTGGCTTTGATACCGATGCGCGCCGCGTTTTCATCGGTGCGGCCGTGGGGGGATTTTATTGCCTGGATGCCTTTTCTGGCCAAACGGTGTGGCGCTATTCGCTGCGCACGCCGGTGGGGTCCACACCCATTTACGATGCGGAACGCCTCCGCGTTTATTTCGGTACCGATGATGGCGTTTTGTATGCGCTGCATGCTCGGTCCGGACGCTTGCTTGCCCAATTGGAGACTGGCGCCGAGATACGGCGAAAAATTTGGCTGCGTGAAGACACCATTTACTTCGCCAATGCCGACAACACGGTGATGGCGGTTGACCCCATGACTTTCGAGACCATTTGGCGCTATCGGCGCGCGCCGGTCGAGGGCTTTAGCGCAGCGGGATACAGCGATTTGCGCTTTGATGGCGACAGTGTTTACGTGGGGTTCAGCGACGGCTTTGTCGTCTCACTGGACGCTGCCACTGGTGTGGCCAACTGGGAGCAGGACTTGGCGTCTGAAGCCGTGGCCAATCTCAAGCCCAACGAATTCAAGCTCTCCGATATCGACGCCACTCCCGTGGTAATCCGCCAAACCGCAATCGCTGCTTCGGTGGCTGGCGGTGTCTTTGGTATGGATGCCGAGACGGGCAACATCCTGTGGGCGCGTCCTGACCTCGACATGGTGACGGGCATGGGCGAGGCCTTTGAAGAAGTGGTGGTGCTGCGCGCGGGTAACCGGGGCATGACGGTGTTGAATCCTGAGACCGGCGAGACCCGCTTAACATCGATGTTCGGCATGGGTCACAAGAGCGACCCCGTGCTTTACGACGACGTGTTGCTCGTGACGGACACCGAGGCGGGGATGTACGCGATCTCCGTGGGCACCGGCGAAGTGCTGCAGCGCCTCGACATGAACGGCGGATTCTTTTCTCGTCCCAGTGAGTATGGCGGCTATCTCTTTGTGCTGGGAAACTGGTCGACCCTGTATGCTTTTTCCATTCGATAAGCTATGATGCGGCGGCTTCCCTGCGGGGGATTGCGCGCGTGCTAAACGCGGGGAGAATTCCGCACCGAACGCGTCAGTGAACAATATGCGCCAAGTTTTTGCCATCATTCAAAATACATTTCGAGAGGCGATCCGCGACCGCATTCTCTACGGATTTTTGTTTTTCGCCATCGCGCTGATTTTGTTTAGCCTGGTGTTGGGGCAACTCTCACTCAACCAAAAGCTGCGCTCGACCATCGACATTGGCCTCATGGGCATTTCCTTTGTGTCGGTGCTGATCTCCATTTTTTTGGGCATCACATTGCTCAATAAAGAAATTGAAAAACGAACCATCTACCCTGTTTTGGCCAAGCCGGTGTCGCGTGTCGCTTATGTGATCGGCAAGTACTTTGGCTTGGTCAGCGTGGTGTTGGTGCAGATGAGCCTAATGCTGTTGGTGTTCTTTCCGCTGGTTTATTTTCAGGGCGGCACCATTACAGCGGGGCTCGTTGTTGCATTGCTGCTGATATTTGTGGAGACGCTGGTCATCGTGGCGATGGCCTTGTTTTTCACCTCGTTTTCCAGTCCGTTTCTCAGCGGTATTTTTTCATTGGGATTGTTTGTCGCAGGGCGCAATGCGCATTTGATCGCCGAACTCGCTCAGCGAAAAGACATTAGCTGGTTGTCGCCTTTTCTCGACGTCGTGGCCGCGGTGACGCCCAATTTGTACTTGTTTTATCCGTCGGGAAAAATCGTCGAGGACACCTTTGCCACCGTCCACGCCCAATTTGTCTCCACAGGATACCTGGTGTCGACCATTGGCTATGGGGTGGCGTTGAGTGCGGCCTTTGTCACGCTATCCATTTTGCTGATCCGGCGTCGCGATTTTCTCTAGTCATTCATGCTGTCGTTACATCCGCCCCCATCGCTGCAGGAGCCTCGCACCACTGGTCGCATTTGGATCTCTGCTGTGCAGTGGGCGGTGTTTGTCTTGGCGGCGGTGGTCGTCTTGGCCACAGTGCGACTGTGGTTGGACGGCCAGAGACATTTTGCGCATGCGGTGCAATTGCAGGAGGCGGATGCCGATTGGGTCACGGTGGTTGGCGCATTTGAAAACGCGGCGCGGGCCTGGATGCCTGGCAGTCCTTGGCCCGAGCGGGCGCTGTGGCATTTGTCGGTGATGGGGCGTAGTGCCAGCATGCGCGGCGATGTGGCGCAGGCCATCTTCGTGTGGGAGGTGGTGCGGCGTTCCATTCTCTCGACGCGGTATTGGCAACAGCCCAACGCGCCCTATCTCGCAATGGCCGAGGCGCAACTTGTGCGTCTGCACGAGCAAGCCGCTGCGCGCGAGGCGATGGGAAAAACGAACACCGTTGTCTTGCAGCGCCCCGCCGATCCTTCACCGCTGTTTTCGCTGTTGATCTTTGTGGGACTCGGCACGTGGATTTTGGCGTCGTTGTTGCTGTGTGTGTCTTCCGTGCAAAGCGCCGGCAAGCGACGCGCTGTTTTATGGGTGTTGTCCGTTTCGGGATTCGCGCTGTGGGCGGGCATGAGCTATGTCGCGTAATGCGCGAGATGTTTCGCGGTGTGCTTAGGCTGCCGCTGTATTTGATTCTAGGAAGCGGTGTGCTTAGCTGCCGCTGTATTTGATTGTAGGAAAGCGAGGGGTTTTATGGCGGCAGAGTTTTTGGACGTGTATCGGCAGTACATTCAGCGCTTTGAAGAGAAGTTTGGCGCATTGGCATTTGACGAAACCGTGCGCCACAGCGGCTACTTGATCGCCAAATTGCGGTACGAGGACTTCTCGACGCATTGGAATGAGTGTTTGCAACTTGAATCACTGCTGCGGGACGTCGCTTCTCAAAACTTGACGATCAACGATGAGGTGAAGCGGCAATACTTGGATGCGTGCGCGAAAGTACTAAAAAACCCCAAAGATTTTAACATGATGTGAGGTGGCGATGCCCAGGGCAGCATTTTGGAATCGCCTGCCAAAACATCGCTTGACACCGTGGCGCCTTCAGCATAAGAAGTGCGCTTTAAATGTCGCGAAAACGACATGATAACCAATAGATAAGTGGAGCCTTCAATGGGAACGTACAATGCCAAACCTGCAGATGTGAACGCCAAGTGGTACATTGTCGATCTGGCGGGTCAAAATCTCGGTCGTAGCGCGACGAAAATCGCGATGATGCTGATGGGCAAACACAAGCCGACTTACACCCCTCATGTCGACACCGGCGATTACGTGGTGGCCATCAACGCCGAAAAGGTGGCGTTGACGGGCAAAAAACTCGACGACAAGAAATACTATTCGCACACCGGCTGGGTCGGTGGGCTCGTCGAAAAGTCGGCGCGCGAGCTGCTGGAGACCAACCCCACGATGGTGCTCCAGTACGCGGTGAAGGGCATGCTGCCCAAGTCCAAGCTCGGCCGCCAAATGCTGTCCAAACTCAAAATACATGCTGGCCCCGCCCCCGAACACGGATACGCGGCCCAGAAACCCGAAAAGCTCACATTTTGAACTGAAGAGAGGAACGGTTCATGACCACCAGTACAGATCGTTGGTACGCTACGGGGAAACGCAAGAGCGCCATTGCGCGCGTGTGGATGACCCCGGGAACGGGCAAAGTAATTGTCAACCGCAAAGAGGAAGAGATCTATTTCCCACGCTCTATTCTCCGCATGATCATGCGCCAGCCCATTGAATTGGTCGAGGCGGATGGGCAATACGACTTCTTAATCAATGTGCGCGGCGGCGGTTCTTCGGCACAAGCCGATGCTTGCAAGTACGGCATTGCCCGCGCGTTGCAAGCCGCTGATCCCGAGCGGCGTTCGTCGCTCAAAAAAGCGGGTTTTCTCACCCGAGATGCGCGCGAAGTGGAACGCAAAAAGTACGGCAGAGCCGGCGCGCGTCGTTCCTTTCAGTTCTCCAAACGCTAGTCGTTTCCCTTTCAAACGCCATCATTTCGCATTGCATTTTTCCCCGTGCGTTGCACGCCTGAGGGCGCGTCGGGACTATGGTGTCCAGCGCAAGTATACGCCAGCGGGTAACGCAGCATGAGGGGACTGCAGCAGCATTTCGCCGCGTTGCCAGGTGCCGTCGGTCATGGGCATGAGGCTTTGCAGGGACATGGGGGTGATGCCCGGCGAATGGGCGGTAATTAGCAAAAAAAGCGGATGCTCGCTGAGCAGCTCTTGGCACAGGCAAAGCAGCGGATAAAAATCGCGTTCAATTTTCCAAACCTCGCCTGCGGTTCCGCGTCCGAAGCTTGGCGGGTCGAGAATGATGCCATCGTAACGCCGGCCGCGGCGAATCTCGCGATTGATGAACTTGGGGGCATCTTCGGCCAGAAAACGGAGGCGTTCTGCGGGGCTGTGATTGTGCTTGGCGTTGGCAATGGCCCAGGCATTAACGGCTTTGGCGGCGTCCACGTGGGTGACGCGCGCTCCGGCGAGGGCGCAGACCAGCGATGCGCCACCGGTGTAGGCAAAGAGGTTGAGGATGTGGGGGGCGTCGGCGGTTTGGGCGCGTGTGCGGATGTTGTCGCGCAGCCAGTCCCAGTGTGCGCGGTGTTCGGGGAAGAGACCCACGTTGCCAAAGCCGGTGAGGCGGATTTCAAACTGCAAACCGAAGAATTGCGCGCGCCAAGGTGTGTGGCATTTGGGTTGGTGCACGCGCCATTCGCCGTTGCCGGACTCTTGTCGTTCGAAAAAAGCGTGGGCCTCACTCCAGCGCTGCGGCGTGCGTTTGGGCCAGATGGCCTGGGGAGAGGGGCGGTCCAGAATCCAGGGGCCAAAGCGCTCGAGTTTCCGTTCGTCGCCGCAGTCCAATAACGCGTAACCAGTGTCTTCGGATACAAAGAGATTCATGCCCATCTATGTAGCTGGCATCGATGGTGTTCACAAGCGCAGAAGGGATGAGAGGCGGCCTTCCGAAGCGAGTCTGCGGTTGGCGACGCGCGGGCAGCGTGCGGTGACGGGCATGGGTTGTCGGTTGACACAGCGGCTCGATTTTGAAACAAGCGCCTCATGTCCGCACAGTGCGCAGATCGTTTTCAAAGACATTATATGAAGGCTTGTTTCGGCAGTGTCGTGACGGCAGCCTTGGGGGTGGTCCTCTATCCTGCAGAGCATGGCTTGGGGCACCTGGGGCGCATGAAGGTGCTGCTGGGGAGTGCGGTGGTGCTCGGTCTGGTGATAATGGTGTTGCGCCGTGCCGCCGAGGAACAGCGAGCGGCCAGGACCTCAGGCACGCATGAGACGCCGGGCAAAATGAAGAAAATGGCCCTGATCTGGTACGCCTTTGGCGCGTTGCTTGCCTCGAGTCTGCTGCGCATTCCTTTGCTGGCTTGGTATCGCCACGCCGCTCCGTGGTCAGTGATCGACACCATTGGCGTTGTCGCCGGTGTCGCGCTGCTGTTGTTCGTCATCATCAATGCCGTGTTGCTGCTGCGCTGCACCGAGACAACACTGGCGCCTCCATTAAAAGCAGACGGAAACGGGAGTAACGATTGACATGCGCGCCCGGGGCCTTCAATAGTCGATGTATTATGATCATGTCGCTTAACAATGCCGAGCTGCAGGACGCGGCAGCATTTATCCCCGATCTCCGTGCCTCTATTTGCCACACCAGCATGGCGGCGGGTTTTTTGCTGATCAACTTGCAAAACCCTTACCGCGTTCCCTTGCACGAAACCAAGGTGGAACTGCTGGTTATGATGTCGCTGCCCGTTATTGTCTTTTTAAGCTGGTCGATGTTTGTGCGCCGCTTTCGCAACTGGCAACGATTGACCACGGAGCAACAGCAGCGCATCACCCGTACCCCCAAGAGTTTGTTAAACCGCGCCGTTACCCACCTGCTTATGGCCTTGTTGGCGACAGGGTTAACGCTGTTGGGATACGTGGGGCATGTTGTGGGCGCCGCCCTGCACGAACCCGGTCCCTACGAAACAACCCTGTTGGTAGCCGACGTGCTGGTGGCCATTGTTGCCATCACGGCAGCTTTTCGCGCGATCACCGACATCTGGGCTTTTTGGCGCTTTACACGCAAGCGCGCCTGACCCCTCGCCTGCTGGTGTCGGGCGGTTGAAACGGCGCGGAAATGGCGCATGCGCACGCGCTCAGTTCTTGTTTGTTCGGCGCACAATCGCTATGCTCCTCCGCATGATTGGACGTCTCAAAGGCATTATCTGCGACAAGACTGCAGAGGGCATTACACTCGACAACAACGGCGTGGGATTTGAAATTTCGCTGCCACTTTCCACCTTGGCATCCCTGCCGCCCACCGGACAAGAAGCCGAATTGTGGATTCACACGCACGTACGCGAAGATGAAATACGTCTTTTCGGATTCTCCGTACCGGATGAGCGCCATTTGTTTCGCACGCTGATAGGCAAGGTGAGCGGCGTGGGGCCCAAGGTGGCGCTGGCGGTGATTGGTGCCATGGATTCGGCCACGCTGGCCAGGGCCATCAACGAGGGCGATACACGGCGTCTTTGCACCATCCCCGGCATTGGCAAAAAAACAGCCGAGCGCATTGTGTTGGAGTTGTCAGGCCGCGTGGTCGCAACGGGGAGTGCTGCCTCCGCTCCGGTGATGGGTGTATTTTCCGAGCTGGATTCGGCGTTGAAAAATCTTGGATTCAAAGCTTCTGAAGTGGAACGCGTGATCGGCGAAGTGCGCCGCGCTCAGCCAGCGGATGCGTCCTTTGAGGTGCTGTTGCGCGAAGCGTTGTCCGTTTTGCGCGCCAAATGACTATGAACGATAATGACACAAATCGCGGCGTTATCGATGTGCAATTGCAAGGTGACGAGCGTGTGTTCGACATCGCGCTGCGCCCCACCGAGCTCTCCGAATACGTGGGACAAGTGCGGCACGTCGACAACCTGCGTGTCTTCATTGAGGCGGCGCGCCGACGCGGCGAACCCCTCGATCACGTCTTATTTTGCGGTCCGCCGGGGCTTGGCAAGACCACTTTGGCCCATATCATTGCCGCAGAGATGGGGGTGTCGATTCACACCACATCGGGGCCGGCCATTGAGCACAAAGGCACGCTCGCAGCGTTGCTGACAAAACTGGGACCGCGCGACGTGCTCTTCATCGACGAGATTCACCGCCTTACCCCGGTGGTCGAAGAGAACCTGTATCCGGCCATCGAAGACTTTGAGATCGATATCGTCGCCGGCGATGGCCCCCACGCCGCCTCGTACAAACTCCCCTTGCAGCCGTTCACGCTGGTGGGCGCCACCACGCGTACGGGCTTGCTCACCTCGCCGCTCTTGTCGCGCTTCGGCGTCAACATTCGCCTCGATTACTATCCGCCTGAAGATTTGAAAAAAATCATCTTGCGCTCTGCGGGCTTGCTGAACATCCCCATCGACGATCCCGGGGCTCACGAAATCGCCCGCCGCGCTCGCGGCACCCCACGCATTGCCAACCGGCTGCTGCGCCGTGTGCGCGACTTTGCTGAGGTGGAGGGATCGGGCACCATTCACCGCGAATTGGCACAGCACGCACTTCGGCGCCTCGAGGTAGATGAGGCGGGCTTTGACGAAATGGACCGCCGTATTTTGTCGGTAATTGTCGAATTGTTTGACGGGGGGCCGGTGGGCATTGAAACCATCGCTGCCGCTGTTTCGGAGCCGCGCGACACAATTGAAGATGTATATGAGCCCTATCTCATGCAAAATGGATACATCCAGCGAACACCGCGGGGGCGCGTTGCCACACCACGTGCATTTGCGCACTTGGGCGTGACGCCATCTCGCAAAGGACAGCAGCGGCTCTTGTGATGCGAGGGAGCCGCACAACAAAATGACAATGTCTGCGAAACGAAATTATTATGCCGAGCTGATGAAGGCCTCCACCTGGTTGCGGCAGGAGCAATCGGATGCGCGCCGGATATGGTTTGAATCCCATGATATGGCGCACCGGGCTCAGTTTTTGTTTCGCTTTGAAATGTTGCTCAAGGGCCTCGTTTGTTTTGGCAATCCCGCCAATCATCCTGGAAACATCGTTCGCCGCGTACCCGTCGCCGAAAAATCTTGGGACGTGGAGATGGAGTTGCTCGTCTCGTCGTTGCGAACACTGTGCGAACAAGGGCGACGGCTCTGCAATAGCACAGATTGCGCGTTTGATTTTGAGCGCTTCATCGACAGTTTTCAAACCTCCGACTTGCTGCGCACCGACATCATGCGGCGCTCTCTGGAGCAGGATACGCCGAACCAAAGCTTGGCCTTGATGGTTTCCGTTCTCGATAATTTGCTGGAAACCACCAACACGCTGCTGCTCTCTGGGGCGATTTCATACCATGTTTTTTCGTCTGTGATCGCCTTGGTGCAGCGGGAAATTCATCGTTCGTTGTACTTTAACCCCCTCGCCATTTTTGATTTCCGCTCCGAATACGACGCCATCTCCAGCCAAGTCATTGTTGATATTTTGCCTAGCATCGACAGCCATACGGCGCAGCGCGTGACCACGATGACCCAGTTGTCGCTCTTTCGGCTGCTGCACTACATCGACATCATTGAGACCGAAGATGTGGCGCGCAATGGCTTTGGTCCGCTCTTTTCCTACTTGGCTTTGCTGCACTCCGATGGATTGGCCTTTTCAGAGTTTTATGTTTCCGGATCGGCCAAGTGGATGTCGGAAGGATTTTCACGCGGATACAAAACGCTTTCGGCGGCGCATGTCAAACAGCAGTACGACGAGTTGAACCTCGAGTTTGTGGGGCTCAAGTCCCTGCGAGAATTGCTGATGTCAGCAGGCCACCAATTGCGCCTCGAATTGAAAAAAGTATTTGAGCACTTATTGCCCTCCATCGACGAAGTGCAAGACCCCGATGACTTAATGACGACCATTCATCTTTCGATGAACGCGTTTCGCAGTTTTTTGCAAAACACCGTGGTGCTCATTGCGCGCGAGTACCAGGCCGACATCGATGGCGACGCCATTTTTGCCGACTTCACCTCTGACATTACGCGTTCTGTCCGGTTGCGTCGCGACATCTGGATGTTCCAAAAGATCTTGCAGGCTTTTATCGCCAAGGCCAACGATGCCCTGCGCACCGCCGACCAATGGGTGGGGACCGACACCGTTAATTTCATTCAAACCTTTGTCTCTTATTTTCGTTCGATGGGATACCAGTTGTTGCGCTACTCGGATTATGCGCAGTTCGATCGGTTCATTATGCTGGTAGAGCGCCTGCGCGATGAAGATGCGTTGGAATCTCAGCACTTGGTGCCCATTATTGCGGAGTGTGAGGCGTTTTATCACCACCTCGACACCTTGTTTCACAACATCAGCCACCGCGAAGAATTGCAGCGCATCGACTTCGACAAACACGATGCGGCGACCACACTAAAGCTCTTCTTGGGCGCCACTTGACTCTCTGGGCGTTTGCCCGGCGCACAACCTCAAATCCAAACGGTACATTGCGCGACTTTTGCGGGCGAACGATGCGGGCGAGCTTGTTGTGATTGGCGGCGCGATGTCGCTTGGTCTGTTAGCGGGCGGGTTCGGGGAGGGCGCTGGGCCAAGAGGTGGTGGGTGTTTCGACCTGGCGCTTGACCGGGTTTCGCGGACGCTCAAAGCGCGAACAGTACTTGTCGAACAACTGCAGCACGCGCGTGGTTTCGGCATCATTGCTGAGGTGTTGGGCGCGTTGCTGGAGCAGAGAACGTCCATCCTCGCAGATTTGCCAGGCCTCGGGATCGCTATGTGAGCCAGCTTTGTAGCGGTAGACTTTTGGCGGTTGCCGCATGGCTAGGGCGGAGATTAGGTCGATCCATGTCATCATGAGGCGCCCCTTTTCAACATTCAACGCGTGTTGTGCGGCGATGTCCCCGAGCCGAAAGGCCTCTTCGTGAATGCGTTTCTCTTGGGTCGTGGGGTCTTGGTACTCCACGGTGAACATGATGTCGTCCTGCGGGCGGAGCTGATTGTCGCGCGCTTTTAAATCGGACAAGAAGAGTTGCGTGGTGCCGGCGAAATAGTGAATGGCCTGGACGTCGTGTTTCTCGGTGGAACTCTCCTCGCCATAAAAGACGTTCATGCGCAGTGACGGCGGTAGGTGAAGGCGAAAGTGAACGTCCAGGGCGGTGGTCTCGAGCAACGAGATGAAGCGCTCGCCAAAGACGGCGTCGACCTCGGCTTCTGAACCCAAGAAGACATAGGCCCCGCGCCCGCGCTCGGTGAGGCGATCTAAGAGCGCGTCGTTGAAGTCGCGACCGACGCCCACGCCGGACAGGCGAATGCGGCGCGTATCGTAATGTTTGGCCACGGTAGAGATGAGGGAGTCGTCGGTGATGCCGGTGTTGACCAGGGCATCGGTGATGAGCAGCAGCCGGTTGTTGTAGGAGGGTTGGTAGGTGGCATCGGCGATGGCGTAGCCCGTTGTGAGCCCGCTGTGCAGATCGGTGGCGCCCTTGGGGGCCAGTTGCTGGATGGCGGATTCGAGGATTTTGATATCGTCGCGCCCCACGACAAAATTTTCGATGGGCGTGCAGACTTCGTGATCGAAGAGCACCATGTGGATCATGTCGCCATTTTTGAGTTCTGCGAGGCTGCGCATGAGGCCTTTTTTGAGGTACGCCATGCGCCCCTCAGCCGCCATGGAGCCCGAGCGATCAATGACCCATGTGAGCACCGCGTTGCGGCGTTGTTCGCGATCTATTGAGCGGCCGGCCACGCTGAGGGCCAGCGTGTGATTGCCATCGCTGTCGGGTCGATCGGATATCGTTGGCTGCAGCGAGAAATCGCGTCCGGGTGCAACGGCGGCTTTTTGAAAAGAGAAATAGTTGAGCAGCTCGTGCGGGCGGATATGGGCGGTGGGCAGCGGCAGGAAGTTGTCGATGGCGTAGATGACGCGCTGCGCCGATGACAGGCTCATGGAGTCGTCGTTGGAGAGGTAGATGGAGGCGCCCCAGCTATCGTAGGGCACAGCGCTGGACGTATCACCGGACGCAATGGCCAGCGGTTCGGCGGATGGGGGCAGGGCGTTGTCAGCCGTCATTTCCATCGGGACACCCTGGGGCATCGCGTCTTCCATAACGACGCGCTTGCTGGACTCTTTGACGGGTGCAGGAGCGGCGGCAGTCTTCGGTGATGGCGTGTGCTGTCGGCCTTCGCCCAAGCTGCCAGTGGGTGATTCGCGGCGCACCATACCGAGCGGTGCCAGTTTGGGTTGCGACGGCTGCGCGATTTGAGATGTGGGGCGTTTGGCCGTACCGTAGCACTGTGTCAGTCGGTTTTTTAGGAGGGGTAACTGATCGTTGGGTACGGGGACGACGGTTGGTTGTGGCGGAGTCGGTGCCATGGCGCGCGGTGCAAAACGGTGTGCCGGCGTATGGGCGTCGGCAATGGCGGGATCGTTGCCATCATCACCGGGGTCGGTGGTGACCCGAATGACGCGGATGGGCTCTGCCGTGTTGTTGGTTTTTTCGGTACCACAGGCCAAGACGGCCAGCGGAAGAACGATGGATATCCAATGAAAACGCGCCATGCTGCTCTCTCCTTTGGGCGGTGAAGGACCGGTGTTTCCGGGCTTCAAAGTGGTTGTGGTGATGGAGACGTACCATGGGTCCAAAAGGATCTATTGACCAGCATTTTTTTGAGCGGCATTGGCTGCGAGAGATTATCCGAGCCGGAAGTCGAATGCGCGAAGTGCGGGTTTGCAGGCGTTTCGAACGGGGTTAGCGGATGCGGAGGAAGTGCGGCGACACCGCGAGGACGGATTCGCGCAGGAGGAGTTGTCCCAGCACAGTGGCGTCTTGGGCGCCGGAGAGTTGTGAGAGCAGGCGCGCTTCGTCAGTTGGCGCATTGAGTTGTTCGGCGATTACTTCGAAAAAATTTCGCGGCTGCGGGTAGAGCTCGACGGGGATGCGCTCGTCATGAATGAGTTTGCGCGCGCGCTGGATGCTCGTCTCGAGGGTTCCTGTGGCATTCACCAGTTTGTGTTTTAGCGCATCGGCGCCGCTCCACACGCGGCCTTCGGCGTGGGCGTGTACGTCTTCGGGGGAGAGATCGCGCCCGGCGCTGACGCGCGCCACAAAGAGTTCGTAGGTGTGTTGAATGTGCCGGGTTAAGAGTTCGCGGTCGGCTTCGCTGAAGGGTTCGAAGGGGCTGAGCATGCCGGCGTTGCGCCCTCGGGCGATGCGTTCGCTCTTGACGCCCCATTTCTCGGCGGCCTTCTGCACCACGACCTTTCCCCCGATGACGCCGATGGAACCCGTGATGGTGGTCGGTGCGGCGATGACCTCGGTGGCGGCCGAGGCGATGTAATACCCTCCCGAAGCTGCGACATCGCCCATGGAGGCGACGACGGGTTTGACGGCCGCCAGGGCTTGCACGGCTTCCCAGATGTTGTCGGAAGCCAACGCACTGCCACCGGGGCTGTCGATGCGCAAGACGACGGCCTTGACCGATTTGTCTTCGGCGGCCTTGGCGAGGGTTTCGATGAGGCTGAGGTCGTAAACGCTATCTTCGGCGGCAAAGATGGCGTCCGTTTCGCGCCCGCTTTTGATGGTGCCGATTAGTGAGATGAGGGCGATTTTGGGCTTGGTGTCTTGTGTCGCCTCAGGGCGTTTGCCGCTGAACAGCTTGAAGATATCTCCGACCTCTATGGGCTTTGGCGCTTCTTTGCCGTAGTCGGCCACCAGGCCGCCTTCGTATTTTTGAGACAGCGCCGTGAAGAGGGTGCCCACAGATTTTACGCCGTCCACCAACTGGGCCTTGTGGGCGTCGTCAGCGGTGTACGGCCCGTTGTCGATGAGCGCGTCAATTTGTTCGCGGGGCAGTTTCCGTCCCTGGGAGATGCCGGAGACAAAGGTCGCGTGCAGGCTGTCGAGCAGGGCCGTGGTCGCTTCGCGAGAGGCTTCGGACATGTCGGTTCGCGTGAGGCTTTCGGCGGCATTTTTGTAGCGTCCAGCGGCCAGGACATCGATGGCAATGCCGATGTTGTCCAGCAAATCCTTTACGAAGATATTTTCAGCGGCAAGCCCGACGAGCGCAATGTCACCGGCAGGCGCCACTAGCAAAGTGGGACAACTCCGGGCCGCCATCCAATAGCCCTGGTTATCAGCGGATGTCACAAGGCAGGTGACGGGCTTGCGTTTGGCAGCCCTGGCGATGGCATTTGAAAGCTCCAGCGCGCGTGTCCAACCAATTTGCGGTGCTCCGATGTGAAAAATGATTTCTTGCACCAGGATGTCATTGCTCGCGCGTTTGATTTTTTTTTCGAGTTGAAATTGCGAGGGGACATCGACGCCGAACAGCCCGGGCTGGGCGAACTGCGGCAAGGGACCGTCGAGCTCGAAGAGCACGGCCATGGGCGCTTTGGGCGCAGCGTCTCGTGCGGAGAACTCACCCCACCCACAGGAGATGAAGAGAAAAAGAGCGGCACCGCACAGGGCGATGCGGCTTCCGGTGTGAGAGCAATTAATGAGATTCATAAATCGTGTTCTCCGTTGGCGAGATGCCTCATGCGTCGTCGCTGGTGGCCGGTGGCGCTTGGGGGGACGGTGCGATGGGCGGCGGTGCGCTGTTTTCGCTATCTCCTGGCGCCGTTGGTGGCGGAGCGGGCGTGTTTTCGGGCGGTGCGGTGGATGGGGGCGCATCGGTGCCCTTCGGTGGTGTCGGATCGTCGGTGGTTTGCGGCGTGGGCGTGACGTCGGCGTCTTGCGGTGATTCGGTGTCGCTGCTTGGAATGGGAGCGGGTGCGGCGCTGGTATCATCGGTGCGGGGAGGGGCAGAGAGGGCGGTCAGGTGGCGTTGTGCGTGGGAGGCCTGGCTGCCGTTGGGATGGGCATCCAAGTAGCGCTGGTACCATTTGATGGCTTCGTCGTTTTGTCCCTGCGCGCGATACGCATCGCCCATGCCAGAGACAGCGGGACCGTAGGCAGCGTTTTGTCCCAAGGCGCGTCGAAAGTGCGCAATGGCTTGGCCGGTGGCGCGGAGTTCCAGTTGCGCGTATCCCATGCCGACCAGTGCGTCGAGGTTGCTGGGTTCGACGGACAGCACATCGCCGTACAGGCGGGCGGCCTCAGACCAGTTGCCGCGCTCTTGCATGCGCATGGCACGGGCGAGCTTGATGCGCGCGGTATCTTCCGCTGTGGCATCGTCATCGACATCGGTGATGGGCGCAGACAACGCGCTGTCGGTGCCATCTGCGCGGGCCAGTTGCTCCTCGTCACTTGCGGTATCGCTCGAGGTGTCGGCGCTGGGTTGCGGCGGTTTGGCAAGCGCGATGGGCAAATTGCGGTTGAGGCGTTCCATTAGGGTGCGCGATGGGTCGTGTTTGGCGTTGAGCAGCAGGATGCGCTCCAAGGTGGCGCGCGCTTCGTTGTGCTGCTGTTGCGCCGCCTGCAACCGGGCGATGCGGTACAGCATGCGCAGGGACGGGGGAACCGGCAAAGCGGCTTCGAGTTCGCGGGTTACGTGGTCGACATGGGTGCCAGAGGCCAAAAGAAACAGCGCGTGAACGTAGTGATACTCGGCGTTGTGGCTGTTTTTGGGCAGGGCTTGCAAGTGCTGCTGCGCCCCCTCCAGGTCGCCGCGTAGGCGCAGGACATCGGCCATGGCGAGATGGGCGTCGGGGAGATCGGCCGCTTCGCGCACTGCGCGCGTTGCCCATTGCTGGGCGGTGGTCAGACGAGATTCGAATCGCTGCGTGTTTTTGTCGATTTGAGGGGTTGGGGCCTGGCCTTGTGCATGGGCATCCCAACGCGCGTCCACATCGGCGTCGTACAGATGTTGGGCCCAAACTGCGTGCAGTTGTGCTAGGGACGCCAGTGCCTGTGGATGTTGGGGGGACAGTTCCAATACCCGTTGAAAGTTTTTGTCCGCCCGCTCCCAGGCTGCGGGGGTGTCGAGCAGAAAATCTTCGCGCCCTTTGAGCAAAAGCGCGCGGTGGCGCCCTTGGTCTTTGGAGCTCACGACCTCGCCCAATTGGCTTTTGACGCTGTCCTTGTGCGGGAGCAGTAGATACACCGCGGCCGCAGCGGCGACGAGCAGACTCAGGGTGACGAACAACGCGACGCGCCTACGCCGTTTGGGCGGCATGTCGAAGTCGTCGGGCGCTGTTGACGACCCGGTAATGCGGGTGCTGGTCCAGGTGGGTTCGCGCAGCTCGGGCGGTGCGCCCGCCTCCCAGGTGTCGTCTTCGGCAGGGGGGATGGTGCCCAGTGCGGGTTCTTGTTGGGCTTCGGCTTCGGGCGCGGACTCAGGTTCGGGCGCGGGCTCAGGTTCGGGCGCGATCTCAGGCTTGGGTGCGGGCGCGGGCTC
>Ga0265293_10000740_pt1 | contig 75278 bp, 56 predicted proteins | sample Munlanlewell138R_FD_192505 | JGI IMG/M metagenome (GOLD analysis project Ga0265293, IMG submission 192505) | Leachate microbial communities from a municipal landfill in Southern Ontario, Canada - Leachate well 138R | ecosystem: Engineered > Solid waste > Landfill > Unclassified | place: Canada... | reverse complement strand
TGTAAAATTATATTAAATATACAATTTCACAAGTGGTTTGGCAATATTTTATTGTTTTAGTTGGCGTTTTCTTGAGCAATTGAACAAAATACGTGATTAACATCTATTTTTATGGTGTTAAATAAAATTATTTTAGAAGGAGAAATTGTTGTAATATCAGAGTTTTTAAGTGTTCTAAACGTTTTTGCATTACATATTGTTCAATTTCAGCCTTTGGTTTTTAGCCCTTGGCTATTGGAGCTTCGCTTTATCCATTCTAACTAGCAAACCCGCAACATTAACCTGCCCGTCGCTGCGGTAATTAGTTGGGTAAGCAAAATCACTAAATTACCTACAATTATTTTTTTAACCTGCCCTTACAGGGCGAAATCTCGCTATAATACAACGAACCCGAGGCGTTGCCTCGGGCTGCAATAAGTTGGACTTTCAGCCCGAACAAGCATTTCTATTACGGTATTTCGCTACCAAGTGGCAGTATAATTAAGCGCAACCCACAACTCGTACCTCGTACCTCGCAACTTCTGAACCTCAACCTCAACCTTGCTGTTAGTTGTTGGCTATTGGCTATTGGCGGTTAGCTGGTTTTTAATATTTCGGTGCTCTGCACCTAAGCCTTAATCTTTAGCTGTTAGCTTTTAGCCATTGGAGCTACGCAAAGTCCTTTCGAGCTTACAAACACGCAACACGCAACTCGCAACTCGCAACCCACAACTCGTACCTCGTACCTCGCAACTCGCAACTCGCAACCCGTAACCCTCTCAACCTCAATCTCAACCTCAATCTCAACCTCAATCTCAACCTTCAACCTCAACCTTTTACCCTTTGGCACTTGGAGCCTCGCATTATCCATTCGGGCAAGCAAACTCGTAACTCGTAACCCGCAACTCGTAAACCCTACTCAATTTTAAAACCTACAATTAAAACATCATCAATCTGGGAGTATTCTTCGCGTTTCCACTCCTTAAATGTTATTTTCATAATTTCGCGCTGCTCATTTGCCGGAAATTTATGAATGTGCTCTAGGAGTTGGGTGAACCTTTTAAACATAAATTTTCGGCCATCGTTACCACCAAACTGGTCTATAAACCCATCCGAAAACATATATAGCCATGTTGGTTCATCAATGTCAATAGTATGGGTGGTAAATTCGAGGTTTACGTTGGTTGTTCCTCCTCCTATTGATTCCTTATCGCCCCTAATTCTGAAAAGCTCATCGTTTTTAATGTAAACTAGGGGGTTTTTTGCTCCAGAATATTCTATCGTTCTTTTTTTAGGATCCCAAACACATAGGGCCATATCCATGCCGTCGCGATTATCGGTTTCGTCTTGGCGTAGGGTTCTTCTAATGCCCCTGTTTAGTTCCAATAAAATTTCCCCTGGTTTGTGAACCCCTTTTTCTGTAATCTCATCGAGCAAATTATACCCAATCATCGAGAGGAATGCCCCAGGCACACCGTGCCCTGTACAGTCAATTGCCGAAATGGCAACCTTGTCGGTTTTAGGATTGTACACATCTGTGCCATTTACAATGGGCTTAAACCAGTAGTAGTCGCCACTAACTACGTCGCGGGGTTTAAAGTAAATGAATGATTCGGGAAAGTAGTTTTCCAGTGCTTTTTGTGTTGGCAACAAAGCCCTCTGAATTCCTTGGGCGTAGTTAATACTTTTGCTAATATTTTCGTTTTGCCTCTGAATGTAATCTTTTTGCTTGTTTATCTCCTCGTTCTGGTGGCTTAGCAGTGTATTAGCCTTTCGTTTGTCTCGATAGCTTTTAAATATAAAAATTGAAAGAGCTAAAAGCAGGATTAAACCTGCTAATCCTGAGTATATAATTGTTTGCTGTCCCCTAAGCCTGGCTTGTTGTTCTTTTTCGGCCAGTTCTTGTATTTTTTTTTGCGATTCAAGTAGCTCAATTTCTTGCTGGCGTCGTATCACTAACTCCTCAACCTTTGTGAGTGAGTCTTGCTGCGCCTGAAGAGCAAAACCTAAAGAGTCCTCGGTTGCCTGAGCTTTTATTTTCCTAATTTCCATTTCTAAAGATTGGGCAGTGCGTTGTATGCGTTCACGCACAACCTCAGCATCCGTTTCTCTCACTAACTCTTCGAAACCCCGGCTAACGTCCATTTTGGCTACCTGTTGCTCAATTTGCGAAAACATATTACTCATTTCCTGCGCTTTAGCTAGGTTCCCTTTCCTATCATAATTATAGTTTAAAAGCCTTAAGCAGTTTAAGGTAAGCCGCGGGTTTCCAATATCTCGCGAAAGCGAAAGTGCCTCTTCAAGCAATGGTAGAGCCTTATCATGCTGTTTAAGCACCCCGTGAATATAGGCTACATCAATTAATCCAGCGGCTGTTTCAGACTTATTATTTAGATGACGCCGTGCCTCTAGACTTTTGTTGAAGTATTCTAGGGCAAGGTCAAAACGTTCTAAATCGGTATATATTAACCCAATATTACTGTATATGGCTTTAATGTCGTTGTAGTTTTGAATCCTCTCGTTTAATGGTACCGATTCAAGGAAGTACGAAACCGCTTCGCGTAGGCTTCCATTTTCCCAGTACGCAAAAGCAACACGGTTTAGGTAAAAAATGGCTTGCTCGGTGTTACCCGCTTGTTTGTAGCGACCTACTAGTTCTATGTATCGGTTAACATCACTCTGTTTATCCTCAGGTAGTATGCTTATTTCCTGACCTAACAGCGAGGTGTGCACAGCTATAAGGAGTAAAATAAGGAGTATTTTAACTGTTCTTTGTGAAAAAAACATCATCTTAAGTTGGTTGTTCTAACTCAAAAGTAAGCAAAAAACTAGTATTTTATTATTTTTTTGACAAATCTTTAAAATAAGGTGGCAAAAGTGGATAATTACTATAGTTAATTATTGTGGTTTACAACTAACGTAATAGTTGCTTTACTTAAGTCCTTTTGAAAAAAAACATATATTTGCGTCATCTTATTTTTGTAAGCGTCATAACAACAGGAGTTAAACTTTTTGTATCTCTCTTTTGCAAATATTTCATATTTATGGTTTAGGCTGATTTTATTTTTGTATTACTATTTTAGGTTTTTTACGTTATATTTGTATCCTATGATTTTAAACTTGTTGTAATTGTTTAACTGTTTTCTATTCCGCTCATTATGAATATAGCTAGTAGGTTTTTTTGTTTATTTATGATTTTAATCCTGTCAGAGGCAGTTTTGGCTCAAGATTTTGAGATAGCTCCTGTAAGGCTCGATTTTAATGCCGAGCCTGGTGAGAATCAAACCAAGGTTATCAACATAACAAATCACAGCAACAAGAAAGCATCATTTATTGTTGCAATTTCCGATTTTTTACTTGGTAGCGATGGGAAACGACAAATGATGCCACCCAATACAACACGTCGCTCAGCAGCTAATTGGCTGAATATCAATCCTAGTTTTTTTGAGTTAAACCCGGGCGAGCAGCTACCCGTTCAGGTAACCATACTTGTGCCTGGTGATGAGTATGGGGCAGTGTGGGCAATGCTTTATGTGCAGCCAACAAAGGAGCAAACCTCGTGGGATGCCGATAAAAACTTGGGAGCAGGTGTAATGGTTAGTGGCAGAATTGGTGTTACCGTGTACCAGTCTCCAAGTAGCAACAAAAACCATTCTATTAAGGTAACAAATTTGATAGAGGTTACTGGTGCAGAGGATGTGGTTAGAAAATTTTCTGCAACTCTTGATAATCTGGGAGACAAAGTAACAACCTGCAAAGTTCATCTAATAGCATCTAATATAAACACATCCGAAGAGAAGCAGTTCCCCTCGTTTGAGGTAGAAACATTCCCTAAAATGACCAGGAATGTTGAGGTTGAACTACCCAATGGACAGTTGCCCGCTGGAAAATATGCCATTGCAGTTATTGTTGACTATGGGTCGAAATTTGCGTTGGAAGGAGCACAACTTGTTATTGATATAGAATAGTTGATGGTAAAACTGCAGTTAAAAATTTCTTCTTTTGATTAAATTATATACATCAATTGTGTTGCTATTGTTAGCCATTTCGGGCTATGGGCAGACTATTGTTTTTAGTGAGCGTTACTATTCAGATGGAACTATTCAGGAGAAATTTCAGGCATACACTCATAATGGCGATACTATAAAACAGGGGTCATACTCATTTTACTATCCCGAGGGAACCATTATGCAAGAGGGGCGTTACGTTAATAATTTGGCCGATAGCCTATGGACAAACTATTTCCGTAATGGATTGAGGCAAAGTATGTACAGGTACTCAAAAGGAGAAAAGAGTGGTCCTTTTAATATTTGGAAGGACGATGGATCGCTTTACCAAACCGGAGCATATAAGGATGATTTGCTAATGGGCCAACTGGTAACCTACCACCCAAATGGGAGCATTGATTCAGAAAGTAATTATTCTGTAGGAAGATTAAATGGCCTTTCTCGTGTATACTCACCCGATGGAATTCTGTTGATATCTGCAACTTATTTAAACGACACACTTAATGGATCTTGGGAAGCATACCATGAAGAGGGCGGTATTAACTACAAAGGATTTAAGCTTAACAACGAGTATAATGACACACTTTATACCTACTATAAAAATGGTAATCTCCAGAGGGTAACCTATTATGATATAGGTATTGTAAAGGGTAAAGTAGTTGGATACTATGAGAACGGTGCGGTAATGAATGTTTCGTACTATGATAATGGTCAGTTAAGCGGTAAGTATCAAGAGTTTTACCCCAATGGAGAGATGGCCGAGGCTGGACAGTTTACAGACAATAATAGGGAAGGTGAGTGGGCTAGCTACTACTCCGATGGCAATTTATACAGTCGTGGAAATTTTAAACACGGGAAATTTTCGGGGGTATGGTGCTTTTTCTATTCCAATGGAAACCTAAAGCAGCAAGGAGCCTATAGGGTTGGCAAATCGGTTGGCGCATGGGCTTTTTATGCTGAGGATGGTTACATGAATCTAAGCGGCTACTATGTGAACGGTAAAGCCGAAGGCTTTTGGACTACCTTTTACCCCAATGGAAGCATTGCTGCACGGATATTCTTTAGAAAGGGCATTCAGTATGGACCTGCATGGATGTACAAACTCGATGGAACTGTAGAGCATAGACAAAAACTGGAAAGCCTTCCAGCGGTACTTGGCAAGTAATTTATAATAGATTAGTTCTGCCTGACTTCCTTTTTTGCGAGCAATAATGTTTCCTAAACTTTTTTAGCTGGCACTATTCGAACTTTAATGCTATTGGTGTAAGAAAAAAGGACTGTAAAAACAGTCCTTTTCTATATTAGATATCGATTTTTGCGTACCTAGCATGCTTTTCAATAAACTCTCTGCGGGGAGGAACTTCATCGCCCATAAGCATCGAAAATATTCTGTCGGCTTCTGCGGCACTCGAAATGGTAACCCTTCGAAGTAAGCGGGTTTCTGGGTTCATGGTAGTGTCCCATAGTTGTTCGGCATTCATCTCTCCCAAACCCTTGTATCGCTGAATGTGGACTGAGGCTTCACGCCCTTTACCCAGTTCTTCAACTGCTATGATTCTTTCCTCTTCGGACCAACAGTAGCGCTCCTCCTTACCTTTTCTAACTAGAAAAAGCGGGGGAGTGGCAATGTACAGGTACCCTGCGTTTATTAGGCTGTTCATATAACGGAAGAAGAAGGTCATAATTAGGGTTGCAATGTGGCTTCCATCCACGTCGGCATCCGTCATTATTATTATTTTGTGATACCTTATTTTTTCAAGATTAAGTGCTTTACTGTCTTCCTCGGTGCCAATGGATACCCCAAAAGCGGTAAACATATTTTTAATCTCCTCGTTCTCGAAAATTCTATGCTGCATAGCTTTTTCAACATTCAGTATCTTACCACGTAGGGGTAAAATAGCCTGAAAGCGCCTATCGCGCCCTTGCTTAGCGGTACCACCCGCCGAGTCGCCCTCCACAAGGAATATTTCGGTTTGTGCAGGATCTTTTTCTGAGCAGTCGGATAGTTTACCCGGCAAGCCCGATCCAGAAAGAACAGTTTTTCGTTGCACCAATTCGCGCGCTTTGCGGGCGGCATGGCGTGCCTGAGCAGCCAGAATAACTTTTTGAACTATAACCTTGGCATCCTTAGGGTTTTCCTCAAGATAGTTGGTTAGGGCTTCGCTAACGGCTTGGTCCACGGCTAGGCTAACCTCCGAGTTTCCGAGTTTAGTTTTAGTTTGCCCCTCAAACTGTGGCTCCTGAACCTTAACAGAGATAATTGCAGTTAACCCCTCGCGGAAGTCGTCGCCGCTAATATCAAATTTTAGTTTGGAGAGCATTCCCGATTCATCGGCATACTTTTTTAGGGTGCGGGTAAGCGCCCTACGAAAACCAGTTAGGTGGGTACCACCCTCAATGGTATTTATATTGTTTACGTACGAGTGGAGGTTTTCAGAGAATGAAGTATTGTACTGCATTGCAACCTCAACCGGAACCTCATTTTTGTCCGATTCAATATAAATGGTTGATTCTATAAGCGATTCACGGTTCGAGTCGAGGAACTCAACGAACTCCTTTAGTCCTTCTTCTGAATGGAACTCCTCAAAGCGAAACGTATCGCCATTATCATTTTCTTCGAACTCGCGCTTGTCGGTAACAGATAGGTAAATCCCTTTGTTTAGGAAAGCCAATTCGCGTAGCCGTGAAGCAAGAGTTTCAAATTTAAATTCAATTGATTGGTCGAAGATAGTATCATCGGGTAGGAATGTGATAATTGTTCCTGTTTTGTTAGTTGTGCCAGCCTCTTGAACTGGTTCCAGGGGCGCACCTTTGCTATATTCTTGTTTCCATATTTTACCATCGCGATGAATTTCGGCCACAAGTTTCTTTGAGAGCGCATTAACACACGAAACGCCTACACCATGCAAACCACCAGATACTTTGTATGATCCTTTATCGAATTTTCCGCCGGCGTGCAGAACGGTCATTACAACCTCAAGGGCCGATTTCTTCTCCTTCTCGTGATAGTCAACGGGAATTCCTCTACCATCGTCAACAACGGTGATTGATCCGTCTTCGTTTATAGTTAAATCTATTCTTTTACAGTAACCGGCAAGCGCTTCATCAATCGAGTTATCGATAACCTCGTTAACCAAGTGATGTAAGCCTCTAGTGCCCGTATCACCAATGTACATCGATGGGCGTTTACGAACGGCATCGAGCCCTTCTAAAACCTGAATATTGCTTGCAGAGTAATGCGAGTCATCAATTAAGGGGGAGTTTACCAACTTCTCATTTTCTAAATTATCCATATTAATTAACTTCAAGTAAATTGAACTATGTGAACCAGATAAAATGCTGGTTTGTAAAAATTTAAGACATTTTTAAAATACCCTCAAAGATATAAAAAAAGATTGGTTTTATTGTGTTTTTTTTGATGTTTTTTATGTTTTACAACTCAATGAAAAACAAGAAGTTGCGCTAATTTTTTGGATGCAATTTTTACTCGCTGTCTTTTACAAAAAACGGCAATAAAATTAGTATGGTTACTCGGCTAAGGGAGAGTTTAAAAAGTGTACGTAATGCCAGCCATCATATTAAACTGATGGGTGGGGTACAGGTACCATTGGTGCGCTCTATTGCCGGTTAAATTGTTTAGGTTGAGGAAGCCCGATGCTCGCTTGTTAAGTCTGTATTCAATGCACAGGTTTACATCCATTAAACCATCAATCTCAATTAGGTCGTTGGCAATCGATTTAACGTTCCTTTTTCCTTCGACAAAGAATTCGGCTGTAGCTAATATCTTATCTTTTATATTATACCTTAAATTGGCACGACCAATAAATTTGGGTTTATGCCACGGGGTTGGTAACTCGTTCATGGTGTATATGTTGTACTCGGCAGCCAAGGCAATTTTAATGCGTGTTGTCGGAGCAATAGTTAGCTCACCTACAAAGTGTTTATGCTGGATATTATCGTAAACAACATCGAATTTATTTAAAAGAAAGAGATTGGTTGGATCGACAGTGTTTACAAAAAAGTAGGCGCTATCAATTAGCTCGTAACTTGCCGAAATATTATAGGCAACTTTTGGGTTCATATTGCCCTTTAGTCCGCCTTTTACAATAAACTTATGGCTAGTGTTTACAACGTTTAGTCCTGGTGTAGCCCAAGGGTTTTCGTTAAGGATTTTAGCATAGTGGTTTTCTTCTAAATAACCACTAAACTGGAAGTACGGAATAAGGTAGTTGGCAATAATATCGTAAGATATAAATCCAATGGGGTAGAGATGCATCTGTGTTTTACTGTCCATTGTATTTATGGCAGCCAGTACACCTACTTGTGACCTCCATTGCGAGCCAAAAAGGCCTACCCAAGGGGATAGGTTCAAGGTTGTTTGGCTCTTTAAACTAGGGTTTTGACCCACGTTGTGATGTGTAAAGCCAAGGCTTGCCCCCACTTTTTCCATTTTAAAAAACTTCTCGAAATGCATTTGCAATCCAACACTGTTCTGCTCGTTACTGTAGTTGTCGGCGAAATGGTTGTACCACGTGCTGGCCTTGTAATTTAGGTGAACCGAGTCGCTATAGGTTGAGTAAAAGTTTGCACCGACGCTAAAATTCTGCTGTTTTTGTGCTTCAACCTCGCTTGGTATAGGAAGTGCCGCCAGGGTTGTGTCATGGCCATAAAAACCGTAACTAAAGTGCGAAAAGGATAGCCCTCCGTCAAGCGCAGCATTTTTGAAAATTCTTTTCCCGAAAGCGTTAGCATTAAAATGGTTAAAACTTCCATCAACTTTTTGGTTATTGTCAAGTTTTACCTTTCCAAAAGACCCCTTGTACTTTAATGATGCACCGTAGGAGTATTTTTTTTGACGCGTTGAGGCATAGTAAACTTCGGCAAGTGGTGATAAGTAATTGCCAAACCCGACCTTAACGTAGGCTTTGTTGGCAAGCGAGAGGGGTTCGGCAACCATACGGGCTGGCGAAATATTGTTTACAGGAAAATTTATTGATACGGGCCTAAGTGTAAGGTTGTAATTAAAGGTTGGATTTAACTTTATTGTGTCCTCAACTATGGGCAGTAGGTTGAGTTTAAAAGCATCTGATATGCTAGGTTCGTAGGGTCTAACCACTTGAACCTGCTTGGTTAGGTCGTTTTCCTGTGCAAATGTTGCAACACTTGCGGCAAGCAGGGTAACAAGTATTAAGATTTGGGTTGTTATCGTTTTTGTGTTCATATCGTTAGCCTTACTAATTGTATTGTATGTTTTTGTTATTTGTAAACTTATTCTCCCCAACCCATCTGAAGGGTATCTACCTTGGTGTCTTGTTGTTTTAATTTTTCAGTTTTAACAAGTTTAGTAAGTTTTTCCGAGGCTTGGTCTATAATGCCATCATCGGTAGTAGTGTAGCCATCAATAACACTTTGTAGGGTGGCTTTAGCTTGAAAAAAGTCGTCGCGTTGTGCGTAAATATCGGACAGGATTATAAAACTTTTTGCTAGCCAGTACTGATGCGGAGTATTGTTTTCGGCAAACCTAAAAACTTCGGCTTCGGCTTTATCTAACTTGCCCGCATTGTAGTATATTTTTACCATTCTAAATTTCGACTCGGCACCCTCAGCCGATTTTAGGTTGCTCGAGAGGAATGCAAACTCGTCGAACGCCTCGTCGCTGCGGTTTAACTCAAGTAACGATAGTGCTTTGGTAAAACGGGCTTCGCGTTCTGTTTCGGCGGGTAACTTGTCGGTTATTAACACCTTGTTGGCCGCTTCAACCACCTCGCTGTGCCTTTCGAGGAGTTTTGCCGTGCGTAGCATTCCCACTCTGGCGTCGAGTAGGCTCGATTTTAGGTCGGCAAGTGATTCGAGAAGGTTGAAAACTTCGTACGCATCGGCATATTTTTTTTGCTGCATATATATGCTTGACGAAGCGAGTAGGGTTTGTTCGGTAAACGGATTTTTTTGCCTTTGTATTACCTGGCTGTATGACTCTAAAGCCTCGTCAAGTTTTCCGTTGCGATGGTAGCAATGGGCAATGTAGAAATGTGCGTTAAGCACAAAACTTCCTTTTGGAAACTCGTTGAGGTAGCTTTTTAGATTAAGTACTGCCTTTTCGCAGTTACCGCTCATATAAATTCTTTCAGCAGAAATATACGACAATGAATCCTTTTCGGCCATTGTTACGTTTCCAAGGCTTCCCAATCGTGAGGCATAGGTAAAATACTCATCAATGTTTCCGTTATCAACATAAATATTACGAATGCCTACTAAGGCATTTTTTGCCTCGGCCGAGTTGGGGAATTCTTCAACCACGCGTTTGTAGTATTGCATAGCATTTTCGGCGTCGTTGTTATTGTATGCTCCAATGCCGAGCTGAACTAGTGCCCTTACGTAGTATGTGCTGCCAGGAAACTCGTTGCGTATTCTGTTGTAATGCTTAACAGCTTCCTGGTTCTCGTTAATGGCAAGGTAGGTTTCGGCCAGCTCAAATAGAGCATCGTCGGTATAGTTCGAGTTGGGATAGCTGTTTACCAATTTTTGTAGCTCTTCAATCTTTTTCTGAGGACGGCTAACTAGCCCAAACGCTATACCTCGTTGCAGAAGAGCGTAGTCAACATCAATGGTATTGGTGTTTATTGCGTTTTCGTAATAGTCGAGCGCAACCCAGTAGCTGCGCTGAATAAAATATGAGTCGGCAATACGGTTGTGGGCATCGCCCAAGAATTGTGTTTTGTTTTTTGCCGTAAGGGTTGTGTACTTCCGAAACCAAACAATGGCTTCTTCATAGTTTTTTAGCTTAAAGTGCGAGTAGCCAAGGTTGTAGTGAGCCATATTGTATTCGGTTAACCCAAAAGCGCCTGGTGATAAAAGGAATTTGGAATAATCGGTGGCGGCGTTCTCAAAATTAAGGAGTCGGTAGTACGATTCGGCCCTCCAGTAAAGGCTAAGGGCTAGCAGTTTTTCGTTATACTCGGGGTATTTAAGTGCTATGGAAAATTTTTCAACAGCCTCTTCGAAATTTAAATTTTGAAATAGCTCAATGCCTCTAAAGAAGGCAACACGTTGGTAAGCCCTACGAATTGTGGCATCCTTATTTGAAATTTTTTCGAGAGATTGGAGTGCCTCCCCGTAGTTTTTGGTATTTGTGTATGCCTGAACCAAATAATTATACGCATCGTCAATTCTGTCGCTATTGGGGAACAGGGTTATGTATTTCCTGAATGCTTCAATGGCTTCATTAAAAGGATTGTATAGCGTTTCGTAGGTTATTTTGGCAAAATTAAAAAGGGCATCCTCTTTAATCGACATATCGAAATCGGGCTTCGATGCCATTGCGAATGCTTGTCGAGCCTTGGCTTTTTGGTCGGTCTTTATGTAGCAGTCGGCTAGGTGGTAGTTTGCATTCTGACTTAGCGTATCCTCCTCGGTTGCAACGCGCTCAAGGTGCTTTATTGCCTCGTCAAATTTAAAGTTTCGATAGTAAATAAACCCAATTAGGTAGTTATCCTTTCGGGTTAAAGTTGTGGCTTTCTCAATAAATTGCTCCACAAAAGGTATTGCCTGTTCGTACTGCTTAAGGCGGTAGTGCGATTCACTAATTAAGCGGGCAATTTCGGGTGCACGTTTGGCGTTGGCCGATTCAAGAATTGGTGGAGCGTACTCAATTACCTTATCGTATTGCCTTTGAAGGTAGTATATTTGAGTAATGTAATATGGAACAACAGGGGCAAAGGTTTCATCGTTACTTAATTTTTCGAAACCTTTAAGGGCTGTAGCATAGTTTTTTTGCTTGTAGGCTATGTGCGAGTAGTAGTATGTGGCTGGTGCCGAGTACATATTTTTTATATCTTTCAACTCGTAAAAATTTCGGTTGGCCATCTCCAAGTCATTCTCCATAAAATGGCTGTACCCAAGTTTGAAAAAGTATTCGGCTTTTTGGTCGGAATCGAGTCCATTGCGTTTAGTTTTATCAAACCAGTATATGGCGTCGGCATATTTTTTTTCGCGATACCGTAACTTTGCCAACTCAAAATGCCCAACGTTAACCTTTTGGTTATCAGGGTAATTGTTGATAAAAGTGCGCATTAGGTATTCCGCATCCTCATTAAATAGCTCAATGGCACACAGGGCGATGTAGAATTCGGCTTCGCCCTTAACGTGAATTTCGTTTCGGTTGGCTTTTTGCGAGGCAGTTGTAAACTCTTTTTGTGCCGCTACAAAATTCCCCTTCTGAAACAGGTTTATTCCCTCGTTCAGATGCTTGTCGGGGTGGGTATATTGGCTGGTTTCCTGAGCATTCGCAGTAAGCGATATAATGCTTAAAACAGTGAAAACAGCTAAAAGTATTCTTTTTGCAAGCATAGTTTTTTTCTTAAATTTGGTGTAAAAATACAAATTATGCACCTAAGGTTTCTCTAAATGCTATCGAACATATTAACACTAAGTTGTTAATAACTTTAAGTTAGCTGCTGGTAAGGTATGGTTTTAATTAATTGTTGTCCGATAAAGAAAATCTCATCAATTCAAAAACCTTGTTTTCACTAGTCGAATTAACTACCTTTAATAGTTGGGGCTTTGCCCCAGACCCCACTTACTTTCTTCTCTTGAAAGCAGAAAGTAAGCAAAGAAGTTCAAGGCTCCGTCCAGCTCACTCGAAAAACTACGCGATGCGTGCTAAAAAATCTGAACTTGCACTTCCCGCTGGTCAGTGCTTCAAACAGCAGATTTTTCTTAACGCCCGCTGTGCTTGTTTTTCGGCTCGCCGACCGATGCCAGTCGCACACACGAATAGGTTTTTCAAAACGTCATATTTTTACCGGACACGGATGGTTTTAATTATTGTTTTTATTTTTATCAAGATTTTTCGACTTTTAGTGCTCATTTTATTTTTGGCTGAATATAAAAGCTTGCTGGCTTTTACAAAATGATTCTACTATATTTGTTTTACAAAAACAATACGATTTATGACAGATATTATTGCATTGGTTAATGAGAATGATGAGGTTATTGGTTTCGATGAGAAGCAAAAAGTACATATTGATGGGCTTTTACATAGAGCGTTCTCAATATTTGTATTTAATAGTGAAGGTAAGCTAATGCTACACCAGCGTGCGTTGAGTAAGTACCACTCGCCGGGCCTATGGACAAACACCTGTTGCAGCCATTTGCCACAGGGAATGAATATGGATAATGCCGTTCATCAGCGGTTGGTTGAGGAGATGGGCTTTGATGCTGAATTAGAGTTTGTGACGAAGTTTAAATATCGTGCTTCATTCAATAATGGGTTAACAGAAAATGAGATAGACCATATATACGTGGGCTTTTACGATGGGTTACCCAAGCCGAATGCCCAAGAGGTTGAAAGTTATGCTTGGATTACTTTACCCGACTTAAAGCGTGATATTGAGGCTAATCCGCAAAAATACACGTACTGGTTAAAGCATATTGTTGAGTATCACTATGACGAACTGCATGATGCGTGGCTTAATTTTAAGTAGCAGATACTTAATATTACCCAGGCTTTAAACTGCTTGTTTTTTTGCTAGTCTTCTTTATAAAAAGTTAAGATTTGCTGAGTACAATGGTAATGATGTTATAGTTTAACCCTTGGCACAAGCGTTTATTCAGCCTCTATTTTGAAGATTACATCAAAACCACTGTCGCGGTTAGAGTTATTTAGCTGTAGAAAGAGAAAGCGGAATACCTCATATTCGAGCTTAATTTCATAGTTCGTTAAATCATCCTCGTTTGACTGCCCAATGCGTTGCTCGTAGCTGACAAATAGATTGTTGGTTATATATTTTCCAACCTCTATGGTGGCATTGTCGAAGGTTCCGCTGGTGTTTAATTCTATATAATCTATATTGAGTTTATTGCCCAGAAACTTTGTTAGCTGTGCTGAAATTAATGAGGCTGCTGCATTACCAGCCAAACTGCCACTGCTTTGCATATTGTCTTGTTGAGCCAGGCTGAGTTCGTCTAGGCTTTTTCCGAATAGTATATATGAAATGGCATCGCCTTCATTGATGGCATTTTCGGAGAGGGTAAATTCTATATGTGGCTTTATTGCCTCGCCGGTAATATTTACCGTAAGTTTTTGCTCCTCACGTTGCGCATTTCGGAAGGTGTAGGAAGCAATAATGTCCATTTGGGGCATTATTGCTTCTCCTCCCTGAAAAGTGATGTTGCCTTTGTCAATAATAAAGGTTTTGCCCATCAAATCATACTGTCCGCGCACTACGTCCACCGTGCCGAATATCTCAAAGAAATCGTTGTTTTTGATTAGTTCCAGGTCACCCGAAAGTTCAATACGCATATCTTTACTTTTTATCCAGGTATTTTTAGGGATGGTAATTTTTGCTTTGCCCCTTAATCGGTCGAAATAACCAGGTCCAGTAGAAGTATCCACTTTGATTTGGACAGTTTTTTTTATTCGAAGGGAGTCGCCTGAGTGATCATGCTCTGTCATTTCTCTTATTAGGAGTGGAGTAGGCATTTCTGGGGTATTTAATTTACCAAAAAGACTAAGAACAGCTGGCAAATTGAATCTAGATTGAGGAATTGTGAGGTCGCTCTCAAATACCACATCTCCGGCTTTACCTTGGAGGCTGGCATCTCCCGACAGTTGCATATTGAATTGCTTGTGATTTACGGGGTTAAATCGATTAAATATAATGTTGATTTTAGAATCGTTTATATCGCCCTTATAAAAATCGGAATTGAAGTTAACTTCGCCCGTTGCCTTCATGGTACCATCCTTTGATTTTATGTTAAAGGTATCGATGGTAACTTTTTCGGGCGTAAAGTTAATATTTAGTGCAATGCTTTGGTAGTCAACGCCATACTCAGGAACTTTAACCGCCGCATCTACCAATCTGAAATATCCATCGGGTTTTGGCGCCTCAATGGTGCCTCCAATTTTAATTTCGGCTTCTGCATAGCCCGCAATATTCTCCGTAATATTTAAGGTTTGAAGTATGGCCAACGGGAATTGCTTAATTTTGATAAGTCCCTCTAATGGATCCGAAGGATTGAATTTCACACTTAGGCTATCCATTTGTATTTTCAGCGGCATTGTTCCAGATAATTCTACCCTTCCGCTATCCTGCGGAATAACCAAGGCTTCAACTTTTAGCTTGTCGTCATCAATATTAAATGTACCATCAAATTGAGTGAATTTATAGCTATTCATTACAGCATTATCAACCGCAAACACACCAGCTATTTTTGGGTTACTGGCGTTGCCGGTCAGGGTTATCTTTAAATTGAATAAACCGGAGGCATCCATCTCCTCATCACTCATTTCGGCTAACTTTGCGAGGTCAATTTTTGAAACTTCAAGAGAAAAATCTTCTATTCCATTACGCCGAATGGTACCATCTGCTTTTATGGTTTGTGCACTATCGGCCGAACTTGTGGCAAAAACAAAGTTATTCACGGTGTAACTGTCGGCAGCAATTTTAATACTTGCCGGGGGCGATTGTAAAGCCCAATGCTGGTTCTTATAATCAAGAATTAGGTCGGCAAGGGTGATGCTCAGAACCTCTCCTAGAGTAATTCCTGCTTTTATGCTGGTGCGCAACACGGGATTATTAATTCGACCATCCACAAAAATGGAATCCATGCTGGCATCCACATTCATTATAATAGAGTCCAAATTTATGGCATTACTGCTTAGGTTCAATGCCTGCAATTTTACCTGGGCAGTGGTATTTGCACCAATAATAAAAGCTTGGGCATCCACATTTATAGTATCCACTTTATAACCGGGATAGGTGGTTTGTGCAAAATGTAGGTTCGTTTGTAAACTTAACGAATCACGAGTTCCACGTATAGAGGCAAGAATAACCCCGCTGGTTTGAAGCGAATCTATAGGGATAAATGCCTTGAATTCTTCCAGTCCGCTGAACTGTGCTTTTAAATCCATAGCCGAATTACCTCTCATATTGTAATTGCCATGCGCGCTTAAAATGACAGATTCTGTTTGCAGCAGCAGTGAGTCTATGGTAATGTTCTGGTTGCTGTACTTTGCGTTCGCAAATAGGGTATCCACTTCTATTTGCGCAATCGTGGAGTTTTTTACCACTAGGTTGGCCGTTAATGCTAGTTTTTCAGGCTCGAAACCGCTACCACGAATATTTGCCACCATATTGATGGACGATTGCAGACTGTCGTTCCCAGTTATGGCGGCTATGTTCAGTTTTTGTGTGGTAAGTTTTATTTGATAGGTTGGATTGTTTTGTATTTGTTGAATTTCGGGTAGCAACTCAAACTCCCCAAATTCGCCCTTGCCTTGCGCAAAACCCGAGAGGTTTCCGTGGTCAAGATTAAAATTCATCACCAGCTTGTTAACAGGGCGCTCCTGTAGTATCAAATCCTTAAAATCGGCAGTTAAATTTATTTTTGCTGTTGCCAAATCGGTTCCTCGTCCGTTAGCCTTGAGTTTTCCGTTAATCAGATAATTTAACTCTGGATTATTCAGCCAGTAGGCCAGGTCGATTTTTTCGAGGGTTCCGTCAATTGAGTATTCTAATTCGGTATCCTTCGGATTGAAAATAAATGTGTATAAATTTTCTGAAACCAAATTGAAGTAGATTTTTTGGCCTTTGTCTTCAACCTGGATTACTGCCTTAACTCCTTCATCGCGTAGGTGTGCTTCGAGCGTGAATATTGGCGTTGCTGGAAGCTGAAAGTCGGGCAGCACAAATTCAAATTCGCTCAATTTTATTGGTGCACTTTTAAAGTTGGCATTCCCTTTACGTTCAGGTGCTTCGGCATAATCAGCATCACCTTGCAATTGGTTTTTGATTGTTTTAAGTGCAAAATCTTTTAATACGATGGATTCCTTGTTGCGCGTGAGGTTGAAAACTAATTTTTCGAGCGAAATATCAGGGTGCAGTGTATTGAACGAAAATTCATCCATTTTCAAAGACTGGGCATCAGCACTATATGAACCGGAAAGTATTATTTTAAGCTGGTTAACTTCACGGGGAATAAGCGTGTCCAGTGAATTGATGTGAATAGTTCCATCCGCAAGTTGGAGTTTGGCAAGATTAATGGCAAAATTACTTGTGGTTGTGTCGGTTTCCGTAGTTTTAGTCGACGGTTTAATTAGTTGCTGAACATTCCAAGTGGAATCATTAATTTGCTTTAGGAAGATGCGAGGGTCGCGCAATAGAACGCTGCGCACATCAAATTTTCCGCCAATTAGTGGTAATAAATTGTAGGTTGCACTAATTTCCTTAAAATAGCCAATAGTATCACCTTCATAGGTAATAAGTAGGTTTTTAAGGCTTATTCCTGTAAAAAAATTGCCATTGATTTCGCCCAGCGTCACTTCGCCATTAATAAAGGTATTGGCCTGTTTCTCGGCAATAGAGGCAATCTTTTTCTTTACAAAAGAGGTTTGAATCAACAAAGCTACCAGCAGTAAAAAAGTCATTATGCCCAGGATTATCCATCCTAGAGTTTTTAAAGTATATGTTATGACTTTTTTCATTCAAATTTTTATTGAAAACATACTAAAAAGCTTGTCCAACACTAATAAAAAATTGCGGCTTTTTTTTCTCATTCCAAACAGGAAAACCAACATCAAAACGCACAGGGCCAATGGGTGTTTTAATGCGAAGACCAGGACCCACGGCATAAGCAAGGTCATTTAACCGATACGAGTATTCTTGTAGCCAAGTATTACCGGCATCGATAAAAGCCACAGCACTTAGGCGCCAGAACAAGGGGAAACGAACCTCTAAACTGCTTTCAAGGATACTACTTCCGCCCCTAGGAGTTCCACTCTCGCGTTTTGGGCCAAGCTCTGCGCGGTTCCATCCTCGCACCGAGGAGCCTCCACCGGAGTAAAATCGGTCTTCCACAGGAATGAATTTGCTGGAATTGGATGAAATAATGCCTCCAATCATCAGTTTAAAAGCCAGAGTGAAATCTCCTATTTGTTGATAGGTGCGAAAGTTTGCCCATAAACGGGTGTAGCTGAAATCGCTGCCAAAAATATACCCATTTACCTTAAAGGCCACGGATACATTGCTTCCCTTGGTTGGCGAAAATTGAGGTCTTGAGTTATCAAAGCTTGTACCAATAATAATCCCCGATTTATTGTATGGAAATTTGTCGGAGGTTCGTTCTATGAAGTCAGGATCGTTGGGCTCTATGGATTGTTCCACATTTTCAAAATAATAGGATAGGGAACTGTTCCAACGAGGAATAAATTCATAACCAAAGGGTACCTTCAAACCATAAGTGCGGGTGTCGTACCCCGGTTCTTTTGTGCGGTTTAGGTAGGGGTTTAGCTCAATGGTGCTGCGATCGTTAAAAAAGCGAGGTTGAATCCAGCGTAGGCTGACCGAATAGGGTAATATTTCGGAGTGTTTTACCTGAAGATTAAGCCGCCGTGCATTACCGAGAAACCCAAGGTAGGTGAGATCTAGAAAGGTGCGAAACTTATCTTCTGTTCCGTAACCCAAACCTACCCGTGCGTTTAGGCGAGGCGCTTCTTCAACATAAAGTTTTATAGGTATAGGATTTCGTAACGAGTCCTCGCCCATTTGCGGCAATACCGAAACCACGCGGAACATCTGTAAAAAGTAGAGGTTTTTACGGGTCTTCTCCAATAATGAACGATTGTAAAGGTCTCCCTCCTTGTATTTTAGCTGCTTGCGAATAAATTTTTCTTTCACATGCTTATTCCCTTCAATACTAGTGGGACCAATGTATGATAATTGCCCTGGACTGATTAGGTAGTGAATGCCGGTAAGGCGCTGAGTAGGGCGGAGGTATAAATCGTAAGATGAGGAGGCATAGGCATAGCCCATATTTTTGAACGCATTTTCAATGACCATGATGTCATCCATCAGGGCGTCGTCTCTAAAGCGGTTGCCTTGTCCTAGATTGATTTTGCGCAAAACTTTTTTAGTAAGGGAATCCATCTTAACATTATCGGCTTCGCCTGCCAATTTAAAACTAATACTATCAACTATTACTGGTTCACCTTCTTCTATTTCAATGGTAAGTTTTACGGTTCTTTTCTTTTGGTTGATTTTTAGGGGTTGGAGATTAACTTTTACATCGATAAATCCTTCGGACTGATAAATACGTTTTAATCTTTCCAAATCAAGGTTTATCAATTCGTTATTATATAGATAGGGTTCTTTCTTAGTGAGTTTTTTTTGAAGCCACGAAACTTCCTTCATCGCCATACGCTCCAAAATAAATTTTTTATCGAGGGTTTTATTACCCTTAAAGTTTATTTTGCGTACCTCATAATTATTCTGTGCATAAACCCCCGTGGATTGAACGCAAAAGAGTGCGGATATAACGATAAAGCGTAATAAGAATTTTAACATAGTGCCTATTAGATGCCGAATAAACAATTTGTTTATCCTGAAAGTTGCGTTTATTATCGTGAGCGTTTCAATAGTTTATAAAACTAAACTATGGCATAGTAATAATTACCCATTAATGGAGAGTTTCCTGCGCCAGCAATACTTAGTTGTTTCATATATTCCGCTTTTTATTGTTTTTCCTAACAAGCATAGATTAAACATTGTGTTGGGACATTCAAATTTAAGCATTTTTATCTTTAACTTATTGTTTTAAAGTTATATAATTTTAGGGTCGAAAGTGAGCGAAGACAAGAGCGACAACGGAGAAATCACTGCCATAATATTGTAGTTTTATCTGGATTATTAAAAGGATTATTTATGCTCTGAACCTGACTTTTTTGACTCGAAAAACAGGCTTTACATGAAGGCTAAAGTTTATATAAAAAGGGCAATCAGTGAAAATGCCATTTTTTGTGAATAGCACCATTTAAAGCATAACCGTATGCATCAAATTTAATTTTTATTCGAAATTAAACCGATGATTACCCCTTGCAATTACTTTAAGTTGCTAAATGGTAACAGTTCTTAGTCGGAGGCTATTGCTAACTACCGATACGGAGCTAAGAGCCATGGCAATACCTGCTATCATTGGGTCGAATTGAAATCCGATTATGGGGTACAGAACCCCTGCAGCCAAGGGTATTCCGATTATATTGTAAACAAATGCCCAGAAAAGATTCTGTCGCACGGTTCTCATCGTTTTTTTTGAAAGCGTAATTGCCGTGGGTATATGGTTTAAATCGGATGATATTAAAGTTATTTTGGCAACATCTAAAGCAATGTCCGAACCTTTGCCCATGGCAATGCTTACGTCGGCCTGTGCAAGTGCATGTGAGTCGTTAATGCCATCGCCTACCATAGCCACAATTTTGCCTTCGCTTTGCAGCTTCTTTATTTGCTCGGCTTTTTGGTGTGGCAGCATTGAGGCCATTACACGCTTTATTCCCACCTGAGAAGCTACAAGCTTAGCGGTTTGCTCGTTGTCACCTGTCATCATTATTGGCTCAATACCCATACTTATAAGTGTTTTAATGGCATTGACTGATGTGCTTTTCACTTTATCGGCAACAGCTATAAGGCCTAAAACATTGTTTGCTTTGGCAAAAAGGATAACGGTTTTACCGTCAGAACTTAGGCTATCCAGCTTACTGTTCGCCTCAGCAGGTATGTTCACGTTCTGCTCTAGCATTAATGTTTTATTCCCAATAAGATAGTTCTCGTTGTCTAAGCTTGCTTTTACTCCTAAACCCGATAGGGCTTCAAAATTATTAATGGAAATAGGAGTTGTGCTATTTTCAGTATAATATTGTGCTACGGCTTGTGCAATGGGGTGTTCAGACTGGTTTTCAATAGAGAAAAGGATTTGCTTTAAACCCGATGAATTGTTGTTATCGGTAAACCACAGTTCATCAGTAACCATTGGCTTACCCTCGGTTATGGTGCCCGTTTTATCTAGCACAACGGTATTTATCTTGTGAGCTGTTTCTAAACTCTGCGCATCTTTTATAAGCACATTGTTTTCGGCGCCTTTTCCCATACCAACCATAATAGCCGTTGGGGTTGCAAGTCCCATAGCACAAGGGCATGCTATTGCCATAACGGTAACAATGGCAACAATTCCGTGAACAACACCTAGTTCGCCTCCCCAAATTACCCACCCAGCAAAGCTAATTAGGGCGATACCCATTACTACCGGAACAAAAATGCTTGCCACCTTATCGGCTAACTTCTGTACCGGGGCTTTTGAGCCTTGCGCCTCTTCAACCATTTGAACTATTCGGCTTAAAATAGTTTCAGAGCCAACCTGTTCTGCCGAAACGGTAAGTGTTCCCTTCTGATTGGCTGTGCCAGCAAAAACTTTATTCCCACTCGATTTTTCTACTGGCATAGGCTCGCCGGTTATGGTGCTTTCGTCAACATATGATGTGCCCTGAATAACGGTGCCATCCACTGGAACTTTTCCACCAGGTTTAACCAGAACATGCTGTCCAATTTGAAGTTCAGCAATTCCAACCTCTCGGTAAACAAGATTGTCAACAACGGTTACGGTGCTGGGTTGCAGACCCATTAACTTTCTTATTGAGGACGATGTTTTTCCTTTTGCACGCTCTTCGAGCCATTTCCCAAGTAGTATAAATGTAATAATAACCGAAGCCGATTCGAAATAAACATGAGGCTCTATGCCTCGACTAACCATAAAGCTGGGGTATAAAGTGTTGAACACACTGTAGGTGTATGCAATACCGGTACTCAGGGCAACAAGGGTGTCCATATTTGCTTGTGCGTGGCGTGCCTGTTTCCATGCGTTAATAAAGAAACCGCGGCCAAACCAAAATATGATGGGTGTGGCAAATACGAGCGAAATTATGGGCGAATACTGCCAGTTCATAAAGAACATTCCCAGCACAAAAACGGGTATGGTAAGGCTGGCCGCCCAAAATATTCTCATCTTTAAAGAATGGGCCTCTTTTAGCCTTATATTATCGGTTGCATCTTTGTTAAATTCGTTGCTAATAAGCAAATCGTAACCCACCGAACGTATTGCCTGTTGCAATGTTTTTGGTGTAACTTTTTGAGTGTTGAAATTTACCCAAGCCGTTTGGTTTGCAAGGTTTACGCCTGCATCTAGCACGCCATCAACACTTTTAAGCATACTTTCAACACTAGAAGAGCAGCCTGCGCACGACATTCCGGTAACGGGATAAATATGTTTTTCTGTCATAATAGTAAGTTTTTTGTAAAACAAAGCACCATGTGTATTGTTTATGTAGCCCTGCTAATATTTCCTTCTGTTTTAAATATGGGAGAGGTACCCTTGAAATTGACCAAAGAGTATGATATATGAATTAATAAATTTTAAAAGGTTTAATGCTTCACAAGATGATTTGAAATGGAATAATGATTGTGGAAAGGTTGAAACATTTATATAAATAATATATTTTGCTCAGTTTAGTTGGCATAGCGTTTGCTCAATACTAAATTTAATTATTTTATTTGTTTTTTTTTAATACTTGTAACGTATGGCTGTTTCTGATATATATAGTAAAATTCGTTGGATTTTAATGGTGAACTTTAGGGTAAAGGATATTGTAAATTACCATAATGCCGATTTACGTAAGGACATTGGCCTTGATGGGTGGGATTTAAATTTATTGATTTACCTTATTGAAACTACCTTTGATATTAAGTTGAAAGTTGGAATAGAAAATGATCTCGTTCGACTGGATCAACTTGCCTTGCTGGTGCATGCCGAAATGAAATCTGAGATGAGGCTAAGGCTTACAGCATAATTTTAGAAAGTTCGATAGCCAGAAATTTCTGCCTATAATTACTAGCGTTGTTTAAGAATAAATAGTTAGCAAGCCGGGGTTCTGCAGAACCTCAGCTTGCTATTTTTATTTTATGTCACTTAGAACAAACAAAGCATTAATTGAAAATAATTATCTATATTTATACATATATTAATCCAATTGCCTTATTGCTATGTATTTGAAACGAGTATTACTTGTAGATGATGTTTACTATAATCGAGTTTTAATTGATTCGCTCCTCACCGATTGGGGGTTTGAGGTTGTTATGGCTTCTAACGGAAAGGAGGCTTTAGAGTTGTTGAATGGAGGTAATCTCGATCTGGTTATTCTTGATATTATGATGCCAGTTATGGATGGGTTTGAGTTCTTAGCAGCAAAATCCGCAGAGAAAAACAACATCCCGGTAATAGTTCTTTCGGCCCGAAACGATGAAACGAGCATTAATAAGGCTATTGAATTAGGTGCATTAGATTATGTGCCAAAACCCTTCAATTCTGAAGATTTACGCGAAAAAATTTTCATCTACCTCTCAAAGTAGTTGGCGTTAAAGTATGCCCGATTTGTTGTTCCCTTTTGTTGTTTTTTACGGTTTAAAATGAATATCTTTTGTATTGGCAGTTAAAATTTCAATGTAAATTGTTTTCAAACTAGCTAATGATATTTGGTTTGTATTAGATTGATGGATGTGTTTTGATTATTAGATTGTTATAAATGGGTTTGTATTTTTGATGCTCTACTTTATTCTTTAAGTTAATTTCCTGAGAGGGTTGTTTTACCCAATATTTTGCCACAATAATATGTATTGTAAGTTTTGTTTTTGAACTATTTTACAAGCAAAAACGAGTGTTTGTGTTTATTCGCCTCTATACGTGCCGCTTTTACTGCATAAAATGCTCTATTTATCAAATAAAAGTATAGCGTACACCTTAATATATTACATTTGTGTTAAATGTTAGGATATTAAATGAATAGAAACAAAACCTACAACCGTATGCTAAGGTTTGTGCTTTTGGTGGCTTTTTTACTGCAAAGCGTACTCATATTTTCTCAGAATTGGAATATAATTTATTCTAAAGAACTTGAGGCCGAAGATTTTTTGTACGATAAACAGTACGATAAAGCCGTAAAAAAATATGGTGAGGCTCTTAAGATGGCACCCTCCAGTGCCAATTTGAAATTTAAAATAGGAATGTGCTATTTATCTATTGTGGATAGTAAGGACCTTGCACTCCATTATTTTAAGGAAGCGGCCGAAAGCGCATCAGTCGATTTTGATTCACGAGCCATTAAGGAACTTAATTCTCCTATTGATGCTCATTACTATTTGGGAGTTGCATACCAGATTAATGAACAGTTTCAAGAGGCAATAGCTTCATTCAATACGTTTAAAGGTTTTTTAAAACTCGAAGACCCAAGAATAAACGATGTTGACAAGAGGATACAAACGTGCAGAATGGCTCCCGCTCTCATGGCCGAAGGTATTGGGTTGAGCACCGTAAATCTTGGTAGCATTATTAATAACAAGGATCAAAATTTTAATGCCGTAATTTCGGGCGATGGCAGCACACTAGCCTATACCACAAAAAAAGGAGCACGTTACGATATTTACGTTTCACGTAAAAAGAGTGGCGAGTGGCAAAAGCCTGTTCGCATTACGGACGATATACGTGGAGGGTTTTTAAAAACATCATCTTTATCATACGATGGCACGTGGCTTTATATGGTTGATGATTTTTCGAGTACAAAGCAGATTTACGATACGTTTTACGATGAGGGTTGGGTAAGGTCGAAAAAACTAAAGAAGCCCATTACCAGCAAAAAGTTTAACGAAACGCATGCGGCTGTGTCTCCCGATGGTAAAACGTTGTATTTTACTAGCGATAGACCCGAGGGGAGCGGCGGATTGGATATATATAAAGCAACGCTCAACAACAAGGAGCAATGGGAAAATGTGGTTAACCTAGGGCCAAGAGTTAACACCAAATTTGATGAGGAATCTCCATTCGTTACACCCGATGGTAGGTACTTGTTCTTTAGCTCTAAAGGGCATTCAAGTATTGGTGGGTACGATATTTTTTATATTGATTTAAATGGCTCGGGTGAACCTGTGAATTTAGGATACCCAATAAATAATTCCGACGACAACCTGTTTTACTACCCACTTAGCCTTACAAATGGTTTAATGACTCTATCAAAACCCGATGCTTTAGGGCCACAGGATATTTACGAAATGAAAATTATACCATTGGTTAATATTCATGGAAATATTGCTGTAATTGGGCAGGAACCCGATGGAGTATCCAATGTTAAAATTTCGATATTTAATACCGAGTCGGTTGAACCAGTTGCCGAAATTACCAAAACTGTTGCCGAAAAATCATTCTCGAAAAAGTTGCTGCCTGGCGAGTATCGGGTTGAGGCAAAGGGTGATGGTTTTGAGGATTTTGAAACGATTTTGGCAGTAGCAGACGATGCAGTCAATCAGAATTTAGAAGTAAACCTGGTGGCCATTTTCAATGAACCAGAGGAAGAGCCTGCGCTTGCGCTAGCTGAAAATATTGTTGAGGAAATAGTGGAGAGCGTGGCTGACACAGAGCCTGTGCAAACTATTGTAGAGGAAATTGCCGTTATTGAGGAAATTGCCGTTGTTGAGGAAGCGTCCGTTGCCATTAATAAACCAGTAGTAGATGAAAAGAAGAAGGCTGAAGAGCTAAATCAGGTTAAACCCGAAAGGGAGCAAGTCTCTGCTGTTCGTAAGGAGACGTATGTTGCTGAGGTAAGCGAAACAGTGTTTAGTGATGGCGGATTTACCGTTCAAATTATGGCGCTACTTGTTCCAGTACACGCAAATCATTTTAAAAATATTGAGGGGTTAACTATTACAAAAGGTAATGATGGCTACTGCCGTTATACTGTTGGAGCGGTTGCTACGCATAGCGAAGCAATTGAAATACAACAAAAACTTAAGGCGATAGGGTATAAAGATTCGTTTGTGAAACGTTTAGTTCCATCTGCTTCTAGTAGTGTAGGAGTAGCTAAGTCTAAGGCCGATTGTCTATACGGAATACAAGTGCTTGCCCTAAAAAAACCGCTCGAGAATAATCGGCTTAGTGGCATTGATTTAATTGTTGTGAAAGGGAATGATGATTTTTACAGGTACTTTGCAGGACAATATGTTACCTACGAACAGGCCAGTGAAGATTTAGGCAGGGTAGTTAGATTGGGGCATAGAAGTGCTTTTATTAAAAGATTATAATGAAGTGTTTTAGGTTCATTTTTTCAACTAATTAAAAAACTATGCTAAAAACATTCTTTACATCAGTTGCACTGATGCTAATTTCGATTGGTGTTTTCTCCCAATCGTTGCTTTATAAGGTTACTGGCGAAAAAACGGAGTACCCCGTATATATTTATGGAACGATACACGCCCTGCCTCAGGATGATTTTTTTATTGATGCAGCGGTGATAGAAAAATTTGCAGAGGCCCAAAAGCTTGTTTTAGAGATTGACATGTCTAGCCCAACCATGGCTTTAGAGGCTCAAACTGCTATGATGATGAAGGATAATAGCATTGACAAAATAGTTACAACTGACGAATACCAGCGGTTAGGTAAATTCTTTGCCGATTCGTTACAGCTACCAATAGAAATGTTAAAGCAGGTAAAGCCTCTGATGCTTTCTTCTTTTTTACTACAAAAGATAATTGGAGCCCAGTCAGCATCGTACGAATTGCATTTTATGCAACAGGCTATGACTCAGCAAAAGCCTATGGGAGGGCTAGAAACTATTGGCGAGCAAATTGGCTACATAGATTTGATACCGTTGGAGCAGCAAACCAGGATGCTTATGGAGAGTATAGACGATTTTAACCAATCGAAGATAGATTTTCAGCTGCTTGTAGAACAATATAAGAGTAGAGATGCCGAGGCAGTTTACAAATTTATGATGGAGAGCGATGAGGAGTTTAAACAGTTTGGCGAGTTTTTAATTGATAAGCGTAACGAGAACTGGATACCTAAAATAGTTGAGCTGGGTAACGCCCAGATAACTTTTGTTGCTGTTGGCTGCGGCCATTTGGGAGGCGATAAAGGGGTGCTAAACCTGCTACGAAACGAAGGTTTTAGGGTAGAGATGGTGGAGTAGTATTACATATTTTTTTTGATTTTCAAAACAGTTCAAGACTAGCTACATTGGTCATAGCACGGTCACACGGCAGCAGAACTAATTTTTCAAAGAGCCAATGCACAGCTTCCCTTTATGGGATTGACTACTTTTAAAGGAAAAAAACCTACGAACCAAGAAATAGGTGTTGCTAAAAACTACCTTGCCGAAGAAGAATTTAAGATAACTTTAGAGAGTACACTTAAGGATTAGTTAGCAGTAAACCTAAAAAAAGACACTCTCAGACAGATTTGCCCGCATATTTGCAATTTACTTTCATAATAATGCCTAAATATTAAAAATATTAGGATTTAATGCTGTATATTTGTAATCGCATAGAAAACAAGAAAAGAAATGATTATCAATTTCAGTATCGAAAACTTTGGCTCAATAAAAGATAAACAAGAATTATCTTTCGAAGCCGATAAGTCAACCCAGCTAGAGGACTATTATATTATACCTGCTATTGGCGGATTGAGACTTCTTAAACTAGGACTAATATATGGTGCAAATGCATCGGGAAAAACGACAATTCTAAAGGCACTTGACTTCCTGAGAGACATTGTATTAGAGCCAGAAGAGAAAAAGACAGAACCTTTAGATTTCAATCCTTTTTTATTTGATTCTATAACACCGAAATCCAATTCGATTCTCGCTTTAGATTTTATACAGAATGAAATTCGTTATTATTATGAAGTTGAATTTAATAAAAAAGCAATTGTTCGTGAAGAACTTTATTTTTATAATCCTAACAAAGCGAACGTTTTCAAAAGGAATACCGATATAAATAAACAATACTCTCAAATTACCTTTGGTAGCAAAATAAAAAAGGATAAAACATTCGAAAAGACATTAGAGTCAAATACTTTATGGAATAATACCGTGCTGGGGGGGTTTCTTAAAACTAATATTGAACTAAAGGAACTAAAAGAAGTAACTGATTGGTTTTCTAGCTATTTGCGACCAATGATTTATACTAGAACTGAGCTTGACGGCTATATAACTTCTCGAATTGATGACACCAAGATAAAAAAAGAAGATGTTATTAATATCCTAAAGAAAGCAGATTTAAATATTTCTGATATATTAATTCAAAAAGAAGAAAAAGATATACCAGACGGTTTTCTTGAGTTCATTGAAAAACAAATAAAAGTTCCGAACAAGAAAGTCAATGAATTAAAAAACAAAGGAAAAGTTACAGCTGTTAATTTGGAATTTGAACATACTGTGCAAGATGTGAAATATAAATTATCCGCCGAATATGAATCTCAGGGAACAATGAGGTATTACGGTTTTGCTGGAATTTTAAGCATGTTAATAAAAAATTCAGTGATTTTCCCTATTGACGAATTAGAAGCATCATTGCATCCTGACTTATTTGTTCATTTTCTATTATCATTTTTAGTAAATTCTAAAAAATCTCAAATAATTGCTACCACACACAATAGAGAAATATTAAATAACAAAGACATTTTTAGAAATGATGCAATCTGGTTCACAGATAAATCTGAATGTTGTGCGACAGAACTTTATTCATTAGCAGATTTCGACAGCTCTATAATCAGAGATACCAGTAATATTTACAATGCATATAAAATTGGAAAACTTGGAGGTGTGCCAAATTTAGGTGACTACTATATAGATATTACTAATGAGGAGAAATAAAAGCATACCTATAAAGAGCAAAATTAGATATGCATTTGTCGTTGACGGTGAATGTGAATTTTGGTACATACAAATGCTGAAAAGGAATGAAAGGTCAATTAATGTTACTTTAGAACCTAAAATTCCTCAAAGGAAGAAACTTGCAGAGCAATATGAATTAGTTTTAGAATTATCGAAGGATTATAACGACGTTTATTGGATAATTGATTTTGATGTAATTGATAGTGAAACTCGTTCAGCGAAAAAAGGAAGCAAAACAGCAATAATAGAATTCAAAGAGTATTTCGACATAATAGAAAAAAAGTACGAAAATATTCATGTAATAATTAATAATCCTTGCTTAGAATTTTGGATATTATTGCATTTTGAAACGACTTCAAAATATTATGAAAATTGCGAAAAAGTTATTGCCCAATTGAAAAAGAGGAATTACCTATCTGATTATGAAAAAAGTCAGAAATACTACACAAAGCAAGATAACGATATTTACCTTAAACTAAGACCACATTTAAAGACTGCAATTACTAATTGCAATAAATTAGGTGTATTTGAATTTGAAAATCCCCATTCTGGCTTATCTCAAATGCAGCTCCTATTTGAAGCAGATAATCTAAAAAAGCTGATAGAATAAAAAGGTCAACTGCTAACAATGTATAAAAATAATAGCCGGTTCAGTAGTAAATTCAAGGGTTGTAGCCCGCTCCAACTTTCTTGTAACTTGACAGAAAAGTGCCACGCAGTCGGCTACTATTCTTATACTAAACGTTACCAACAAGTCTAAGAAAGAAACGACAGTGGTAATTTTGCAGTTATAGAAATAAGCTAAAATGAACAGCCCACGCACAAAACAGCACATTTGCAAGCCCCGACACATCCCGATTTTTTCGGGACAAAAGAGCAGTTTTCTTGCCGATGCACCGCAGGAAATTGAGTATCTTACGGACTATAAATTTTGGACAATGAAATATGAAATTTAACGAGGATTCAAGAGTGAAAATTCCAGCCATACTGCACCTATGCAGACTTGGTTACAAATATATTTCGCTGAATAATGCGGTTTGGGATACAGAGACAAATATTTTCACGGAAATATTCAAAGAATCTATTGTAAAAATCAACCCTGACTTTGACCAAGACCAAGCAGAACGATTGTTGGTTGATATTTCTCTTTTACTGAGCAATGAAGATTTAGGCAAAGCCTATTTTGAGAAACTGACCAGTGAATCAGGAGTAAAACTGATTGACTTTGAGAATTTTGAAAACAACACTTTTAATGTTGTAACCGAATTGACTTATAAAAACGGAGACGAAGAATTCAGACCCGATATAATTCTTTTAATCAATGGAATGCCGTTGGCATTTATTGAAGTTAAAAAACCAAACAACCGAGACGGAATAATTGCAGAACGAGAAAGAATAAACAACCGATTCCAAAACAAGAAATTCAGAAAGTTTGTAAACATTTCGCAATTGATGGTTTTCTCCAATAACATGGAGTACGACAACGGAGATATTGAACCTTTACAAGGTGCTTTTTATGCTTCGCCTTCATACACAAAACCGATATTCAACTATTTCAGAGAAGAAGAAAAATTGGACTTGGAAAAGTTGTTAGAAGCTGAAGATGATAGTTTAGAAAACTATATTTTGAAAGACAACAATCTGGCAGTTATAAAAAACTCGCCAGAATTTCTGACAAATAAAAACCCAAACACGCCAACAAATCGAGTTTTAACATCATTGTTTTCAAAAGACAGGCTTTCGTTTATTTTAAAATATGCTATTGCGTATGTGGATGAAAAAAAGAGAATTGAAAAACACATTATGCGTTACCCTCAAATTTTTGCCACAAAAGCCATTGAAAACAAATTAGAAAGCGGAATAAAGAAGGGAATTATCTGGCATACACAAGGAAGCGGAAAAACTGCTTTGGCATTTTACAATGTTCGCTACCTAACTGATTATTTCCAAAAGAAAAAAGTAATACCTAAATTCTATTTTATTGTTGACCGTTTAGACTTGCTTATTCAGGCAAAACGAGAATTTACAGCTCGTGACTTGATTGTTCATATTGTTGATTCAAGAGCAGACTTTGTAAAGTCAATTAAAACCACAACAGCCATTCACAACAATTCGGGTAAGCCTGAAATTACGGTGGTGAACATTCAAAAGTTCAGCGAAGAAGCTAATGTAACCCAAAAGCAAGACTACGATATTAGTATTCAGCGAATTTACTTTTTAGATGAAGTACACCGAAGTTACAATCCACAAGGTAGTTTTTTGGCAAACCTTACGCAATCCGACACCAACTCAATAAAAATCGGTTTAACAGGTACGCCACTCATTACAAAGGATTATTATTCGAAAGATTTATTTGGGAATTACATTCACAAATATTACTACAATGCTTCAATTGCCGATGGTTATACACTTCGGTTAATCAGAGAAGAAATTGAAAGTGATTATAAAATTGTGCTGAAAGATGCCTTGGATAAAATCAAGATTCTAAAAGGCGACATTGAAAGGAGAAAAGTCTTTGCTCACACCAACTTTGTTGAGCCAATGCTCGACTACATCGTGGACGATTTTGAAAAAAGCCGTTTGACTTTTTCCGATAGTTCCATTGGCGGAATGGTGGTTTGCGACAGTTCTGACCAGGCAAAAGAAATGCACCGTATTTTTAATGAAAAATACGCTTTAAAATCGGAACAAGAAGAAGAATTGCTGCAAGCCGCAGAACCTAAAGCATACTATAAGTCTAAACTTAAACATAGTTATAGAGTTAAAACCGCTGCTTTAATTCTGCATGATATTGGTTCTCCGCAAGAACGGAAAAATTTAGTTGAAGATTTTAAAGAGGGAGAAATTGATTTTTTGTTTGTTTACAACATGCTTTTAACAGGCTTTGATGCCAAACGGTTAAAGAAATTATACATTGGGCGGGTTATTAAACGGCACAACCTTTTGCAAACACTTACACGGGTTAATCGAACATATAAAAATTTCAAATATGGCTATGTAGTTGATTTTGCTGATATTAGAGCAGAATTTGACGCAACCAATAAAGCATATTTTGATGAATTGCAAGCTGAATTGGGCGATGAAATGGAGTTTTACTCCGACTTATTTAAATCAAAAGAAGAAATTGAAAAAGAAATTGCGGAAATAAAGGACATTTTATTTTATTTCGATACCACCAATGCCGAGGTGTTTTCGCAACAAATAACCCAAATTCAAGACCGTGAAAAAGTATTGCTCATTAAAAAGGCTTTGGGCAATGCCAAGAGTTTATACAATCTAATCCGTTTATTCGGTCATTTTGATTTGCTCGAAAAAATTGACTTCAAAAAGTTGGCACAACTTTACCGTGAAACCGAAAATCATTTAAATCTACTCAATACGCAGGAGGCATTAAAAAACAACATCGACAATACCAATTTACTGAATGTTGCTTTGGAAGATGTGCTGTTTCACTTTACCAAAATTTCGGAAGAAGAACTGATTTTAGCCGATGAGCTAAAAGATACTTTGCGGAAAACTCGTGAAACTTTGGCAAGTAATTTTGATAAAAAAGACCCTGAATTTGTTTCGTTGTACGAAGAATTGAAACGCTTATTCAACAAGAAAAATCTTGACGAAATTACACAAGACGAAATGAGGCAAAACATTGGTGCATTGACGAAAATTTATGAGAAAATAAAAGAACTCAACCGCCAAAACAATTTATTGAAAGACAAATACGACAGCGACCCAAAATATGCCCGAATCCACAAACGCTTGGTTGAGAAAGGCACATTATCACAAAAAGAAAGTCAGATTTTTGAAGCATTAAAAAGTGTAAAGCAAGATGCAGATTTGCAAGTGCTACAAAACACAAGGTTGTTAGATAATGAAAGCTATTTCACAACCCAAATGATGCGATTGGTTATTGATCAATTCAAAAACAAAAACAATATAAATTTGAACGCTGAATCATCGAAGTACATTAACAACTTGGTGGTAAACGAATATTTGAATGAATTTTATGGAAGAGCTATCTAAAAACAACGATAAAAAAGATGATTTACAACTCCATCAGAATTTTGTCATATTTCAGACAAAAGATGGGAAAGTAAATATTGATGTTTATTTTCAGGATGAAACGCTTTGGCTCACCCAACAACTCATTGCCGAACTATTTGAAAAAGGTCGTTCAACAATTAGCGAGCATCTAAAAAAGATTTTTGCTGATGGAGAGTTAGACGAAAACAGGGTATGTCGGGATTTCCGACACACCACTCAACACGGTGCTATTGAAGGGAAAACCCAAATAAAACAGGTAAAATATTATAATTTGCGTGCGATTACCGCAGTGGGTTATCGCGTAAATTCGCATCGTGCCATTGAGTTCAGAAAATGGGCTACCGAAATTCTACACGAATACATTATCAAAGGTTTTGCGATGGACGATGAACGTTTAAAGCAAATAAAACATTTCGGCATCGATTACTTTGACGAGATGCTTGAACGCATTCGTGAAATTCGTTTAAGCGAAAGACGGCTATATCAAAAAATTACCGACATCTACGCCCTATCTGCCGATTACGATAGTAAAGCCGATATTACAAAACTTTTTTTTGCAACGGTTCAAAACAAATTACATTGGGCAATAACAGGTAAAACAGCCGCCGAGATTATTTATACCGAAGCGGATGCAACAAAAATTTATATGGGGCTAAAAACCTGGAAACAAGCTCCCGATGGGAAAGTTTTGAAAAGCGATGTGGTTATTGCTAAAAACTATTTAAATGAAGAGCACCTCAAAATGCTCGAAAGAATTGTTACATCGTACCTCGATTTGGCAGAAAGCAGGGCAAGAAACCGAACCGTAATGAACATGAAGAATTGGGATGAGTTTTTAGTTCAGTTTTTAGAGCTTGCCGACTATCCCTTGCTTAAAGATAATGGCAAAATTAATATGCTGGAAGCTAAATTGAAAGCCGAAAGTGAATACGATAAATTTCGGGTTATTCAAGACAAAAACTATATTTCGGACTTTGACAAGGAAATAAAAAAGATGCTTAAAAAAGGAGATAATAAATAAGAAATGACAGATATAGATTTTAAAGATAAAACCAAAACGCTTATCGACAGCCTTAAAAGCATTAGTGCAAACTATGGTTTGGGCAACGATGGCAACGAGTTTAAAATAATTACACAGGTTTTCCTGTATAAATTTATGAACGACAAATTTGCATTTGAGGTAAAGAAACTCGACAGCAAATTAAAGAAAGCTGAAAACTGGGAAAAAGTAATTGCTGAATATTCCGATGACGATTACGAAATGTTGCTTTTGCAGTTGGGAGCCGACACAGCCAAATTGAAACCACAGCATTTTATATCGGAACTTTTTGGCAGACAAAACGAAAGCGATTTTGCCAAATTGTTTGACGACACCTTGATGGACATTGCCATTACCAACAACGACATTTTCTCCGTAAAAACCGATGGCGGGGCAAAAGTGGTTTTGTTCGACCGCCTTACCGAGTACATTAGCGATGGCAGTAAGCGTGATGCTTTTGCAAAAGCCATTATCAATAAATTGGTTGGGGTTAGTTTTGAGCATATTTTTAACCAGAAATTCGATTTTTACGCCACCATTTTTGAATACCTGATAAAGGACTACAACACTAATAGCGGTGGCAAGTACGCCGAATATTTTACACCTCATGCGGTGGCAAAAATTATGGCTGCCATTTTGGTAAACGAACCGGTGCAAGATGTAACCGTTTATGACCCTTCGGCTGGTTCTGGTACGTTATTGATGAACATTGCCCATGCCATTGGCGAAGACAAATGCACCATTTACTCGCAGGACATCAGCCAAAAATCATCAAGTTTGTTGCGTTTGAACCTGATTTTGAACAATCTGGTGCATTCCATTCAAAACATTATTCAGGGTAATACCATTTCGCATCCCTACCATAAAAACGAAAACGGAGCGTTGGAAAAATTCGATTTTATAGTTTCCAATCCACCTTTTAAACTTGACTTTTCGGATTACCGCAACGATTTGGATTGCAAAGAATACCACGAACGTTTTTTTGCAGGAATACCAAATATACCCAAGCAAGCCAAAGATAAAATGTCGATATATTCGCTGTTTTTGCAGCACATTATTTTTTCGTTGAGCAAAAATGGCAAAGCAGCCGTAGTCGTTCCCACAGGTTTTATTACCGCACAAGCAGGCATTGATAAAAAAATCCGTGAAAAGTTGGTTGAAAGCAAAATGCTGGCAGGCGTGGTAAGTATGCCAAGCAATATTTTTGCCACCACAGGTACCAATGTTTCCATAGTGTTTATGGATAAAAAAAACAAAGGCGATGTCGTGCTGATTGATGCTTCTAATTTGGGTGAAACAGTAAAAGAGGGTAAAAGCCAAAAAACCGTTTTAACCACACAAGAAGAACAACAAATTATAGACACTTTCAACAACAAGAAAGCACTTGAAGATTTTTCGGTAGTGGTGAAATACGATGAAATAAAACAAAAAAACTACTCGCTGAGTGCAGGGCAATATTTTGAAGTGAAAATTGAATATGTGGACATTACAGCGGAAGAGTTTAATACCAAAATGAAAGGCTTTGAAAAAAACCTAAACAACCTTTTTGCAGAAAGCAGAACATTGGAAACCGAAATTCAGGATAATTTAAAGGGATTAGGCTTCGTGGCTTCGAGAGCCTCAGCCACCGGTCTGCCGTTGCCTGAGGCTCCGCCGTTGCCTGAGGCTCTCGAAGGCAACATTCCCGATATCAAGAATAGTTTAAAATGAAAGGATATATGTATATTTTAGAATGTTGTGATGGGAGTTATTACACCGGAAGTACAAAGGATTTAGAACTTCGTTTGGCACAACATCAAGCCGGTGAAGGAGCTAATCATACAAAAAAACGGCTTCCGGTTAAATTAGTATATTATGAGGAATATCAGCGAATTGACGAAGCATTTTACAGAGAAAAGCAAGTACAAGGTTGGAGCAGAAAAAAGAAAGAAGCATTGATAAATGGGGACTTCGAGAGCCTCAGTCCCCTGTCAATAGCATACAGAGATTTAAAAGTGGCTTCGAGAGATGCAAAGGTGGCTTCGAGAGCCTCAGCCACCGGTCTGCCGTTGCCTGAGGGTCTGCCGTTGCCTGAGGGTCTGCCGTTGCCTGAGGCTCTGCCGTTGCCTGAGGCTCCGCCGTTGCCTGAGGCTCTCGAAGGCAACACCCACAAAACCGAAATTCAAAATAATTTGAAAGGGTTGAGGTATGAATAATTGGATTTCAATGGAACTTGGTCAAATAGCTTCAATATTCAATGGTTCAACACCATCAACAAATAATGAAGATTATTGGAATGGGGATATTATTTGGATTACCCCAAAGGATTTATCAGACCAAAATCAAAAATATATTTTAAAAGGCGAACGAACGATTACTCAAAAAGCATTATCAAACACAAAATTATTACCGGAAGGAACTGTTTTGCTTTCAAGCAGGGCTCCAATAGGGTTGCTTTCAATTGCTTCAACAAAGTTAGTTACAAACCAAGGTTTTAAAAACATTGTCGTTAATACTGATATTTTGCATAATGAGTTTTTATACTATTATTTGAAACTCAAAAAAAACGAACTAAATAATCTTGGTTCTGGTACTACTTTTAAAGAGATATCAAAAAGCACTCTAGAAAAATATAAAATTAAACTTCCAGACCTCCCCACCCAAAAATCCATTGCCAAAGTCCTTTCCGACCTTGACGCCAAAATAGAACTCAACAACCGCATAAACCGTGAGTTGGAAGCTATGGCAAAAACGCTGTACGATTATTGGTTTGTGCAGTTCGATTTTCCCTTCGACTTCGCCCAGGATAAACCCAACGAGCAAGGCAAACCTTACAAATCTTCTGGCGGCAAAATGGTGTACAACAAAGAATTGAAACGGGAAATTCCGGAGGGGTGGGAGGTGTATTTCCTATCTTCAATACTTAAACATAATTACAGTTCAATTAGCAAAAATGAATCATTTCATAAAATAGAGTATTTGGACACTAGCAGTTTGACAAAGAATATTATTGAAGAAACTCAAAGTCTAAACTTAACTAATGACAAGATACCAAGCAGGGCGCGACGTGTTGTTGAAATGAATGATATTTTATATTCAACTGTTCGTCCCAATTTATGTCATTATGGGTTAATTAAACATCCCAAAAAAAACATGATTGCATCAACGGGTTTTGTCCAATTAAGCAGTAAAAAGGATTGGATAAGCAATGATTTAATATATACACATTTAACTTCAAGTTGGGTCTCTGTAAGATTACATCAAATAGCAGCATTATCAGTTTCTGCTTATCCGTCAATTTCTCCAAATGATATTTTAGAATTAAATATTGCTTTGCCAAAAAAGGACAAAAATTTGGAATTTATTAATTCTTATTTGGATACTATTTACTCAAAAATATCACTTAATCAAAATGAAAACCAACAACTATCCTCTCTTCGAGATTGGTTGTTGCCAATGTTAATGAATGGGCAAGTAACCGTTCGACAGGCTCACGGCAACGCAGTAAAAGAAGCGGAAGAAAGTTTAAGCATGGCAGCCGAACCGAGTGTTGAATATAAAAAAGGGTAAAAAACTTTGCGTCTCTGCGACTTGGAGAGCAAAAAAAAAGCTTGTCGGCAGCCTGTGTCTGTCCCAACGCACGGCAGACCGAAACGAAGTAGCAAATTGAAAGAAAAATGACAGGAAAAATAAACACCGAACGGCTAACACGCGGTATAGTTAATTGCCGGTGCAGTGGGTATTCGAGCGGCACAGCTCGTATCAAAAGTAGTTGTAACTTGATAGGAAAGTGCTTCGAAATCGGCAACTAACCAACCCCCAGCCATATGCCAACGCTCAATAAGAAGTTAATAAAATGCAGGTTTATAGCGGATTAGGAAACTTTGTCGCTTTTTCGTAGCTTCGTAACGAGGGACGATGAATATTTTCAATCCTCTACACTTTCGTTTTAAGTTTTTGCATTAATTTTGAAAAATAAATTTTAAGAAATACCTATTACTATGAAAAGATACTTAGGCGTAATTGTTTTAATACTTACACTATGGTCGTGTACCCATAACGAGATTGAAGTATTAACCAGTGTCGATAAGCTTTCCGATTTTCAACCAACAGTGGTGCTTATGCACCCAACGGTGGGCAATATTAAAACTTTTATTGAGCTAACTAAAAACAATGTTTTCCCTTTGTCCGATAGTTTAAACGTGCTAGGCGTTTACCACATTAACGGGGCTTATAACTATGGCTCTTCGAAAAGTTTTTTGCAAGAGTTGGGTGATGAACGATTTAAGTTGCTGGAAATTAAGGGCGAACTAAACCCCGATAATCTCTACACTGAGAACGATTGTAGCAATGCATTTAGGGCAATTTTCAGTAATTCAAAGGGTATTATCTTTTTTGGTGGCCCCGATATGCCTGCCACAACCTATGGCAACCAAACCAGCCTTTTAACCTCAATTACCGATGCCCACAGGCATTACGTTGAGTTGTCGTTTTTGTACCACTTGCTCGGAGGCTCTCAAAATGAGGACTCTAAACCGTTGCTTGATAGCCGACCAGATTACCCAATTATAGGGATATGCCTTGGTATGCAAAGTATGAACGTGGCAACGGGTGGAACAATGTATCAGGATATACCAACCGAACTTTACGGTTTGCAAACTGTTGAGGACGTTTTGGCTCAGGAGCAAAACGCTCAGCACAGGAACTACCACTCAAATTTTGGTATAGATAACGACCTGACTTGGGGGCATTTTCATCAAATTAAATTTGAGGATAAATCTTTCCTCGATACCCTTAATAATTTTGTTGAGGAGTTCCCATACGTGTGGAGTAGCCACCATCAGGCATTAAATGTGGTGGGTAAAAATATTGTTCCCATTGCATGGAGTATGGACGGAAAAATTGTTGAGGCAATAAGGCATAGCAAGTATCTTCATGTTTTGGGTGTGCAGTTTCATCCCGAGGTGCCAGCAATTTACGATGCTGATAGTAAGATAAAGAGAATCCCCCTTGAGGCCGAACACAAATCGTATATTGAGTTGTACCCTAACCAGAAGGGAGAAGATTTTCATAGGGCTTTTTGGCAGAGGGTGAGTAGATGGATTAATATTTAATTGGGACTATTTACTTTGGCCTCGTGTTGTTTTATTCGATGTCTTCGAGGTATAATGCCACAGTAACACAACTCTTTATTGATTTATCGCGGAATTCTATATAAAGATTATATGCACCTGTCTCCTTAATTTTTACACTATAGGCAGCATATTTTTCAGCTGAGTTAACAGTTCGTTTTAGATTTACATACTGCTCATTGCGTGTAACTGTTAACTTTACATCAGCTATTGGGACCGAAGGGTTTGTTACATATATTATATATTTAATGCCCTCTCGCAAAATCACCGAGAATTTTGTGATTCCATCAGAATCAGGTCTGTTTTTTACCTCAAAATCCTTAAGGTATGCACCTTCGAGCTTATCTTTATATTCTTTTTCAAAATTTATACTGCATTGGGCTGTAGATGCTGTTTGTATGGCAAATAGTAGGATAAGTGTTCCGAGTAATGTTTTCATAGTTTTAGTTTTATTAGTTGATTACTATTTTTTTGAAATAGTAACGACATTCCCGTCCTTACTCATTTCAATGATACTATCTAATTGTATTTGTGCTAATACATTGTCGAAACTTGCGTTGTTAAAGGTACCTGTGTAGCTATAATAGGCTACGCTATCGTCGGTAATGGTAATTTCTTTTCCGTAATACTGGCGTAAAATCTGAGTTACCGTAGCCATAGGTGTTTCGTTGAAAATTAGTTTACCCGTTTTCCAAGCCAAATAGTTTTCGTTAGTGTTTACAGTTGCAAATACAAAGCTGTTTGCACGACTTACCGAGCAATAATTTCCTTTGGTTACAAGTAGCGCCAAGCCTTTTCCTAAAATATTATCGGATACGCTCACGCTGCCATCACGAACGGTTATATCAATATCAGTATCGTTGGGGTATGCCCTTACATTTAATTTTGTTGCACTTTTTACTGCAATTACTGCACTACCCGTTTTTATGGTGTAGGGCGCATTAGGTTCTTCAGTAATTTCAATATAGACCTCGCCTTCGAGCTTTAAATTAAACTCGCCACTCTTTCTGATTGAGTATGCGATGGTGCTATTTTTATTCATCCAAACTTTGCTGCCGTTGGGAAGTAATAGCTCTTTTGTGCTATCGGCAGGACTAGTTGCAATTATAACTTTGGGCGAAAATACGTTCGTGCTAATTGAAAGAGCTATAATAATTGCTACGGTTGCCGCTGCCGATGCGGTAAATAGCGCTACCTTACTAAACGGTTTAATCCGTTTGCCGTGTGCCTTTTTATACTCATTCCATCCTTTTTCGGGTGTCCACGATGTGCCTTCTGGAACGGATGATAGGTTAGAAATTTTGTCTCTGAAAATATTGTCAATATTACTTTTCATAATAATTTAATTTAGGCGAAAGTGATTCTTGAAGCGATTTGCGTGCTCGCATTAGGTAAACCCGTGAGCTCGACTCCTCTATTCCTAGTTTGTAAGCTATTTCGCTGTGCGAGTACCCCTCAATGGCGTAAAGGTTGAAAACGGTTCTTAGATTGCTGGGTAAATTCTGTATCATCCTATAGTACTCTTCTGCAGCTAGGTTGTTATCTGTATGATAGCCATTTTGCGATATCTCGTAGTCGACCTCATCAATATTTATATATTTATGCTTTTTCCTGAGTACCGCTAGGGCTTCGTTTACAATAATTTTTTTCATCCACGCCATAAGCATCTCATCGTTGGTATAGGTAAACCCATCCATATTCTGGAAAATATTATAGAACCCTATGTTTACAATGCTTCCAGCATCCTGTTCGTTATTAACGTATCGGTATGCAACCCTGAATAAACGCACCGAAAACTTTTTGTAGAATTCTTGCTGCGTTTTTCTATTTTTGTGTTTTAGCTGTTTTATTGTGTTAATCATTAAAAGGGTTTTATCGTGTGTCACTATCTATATAATGAGCAAAATGCACAAAACGCTACATATAAAGTCAAAAAAAAGGAACAATATTTATTTATTGTTCCTTTTTAGTCTGTTAATCAGATGATTATTGTATTATTATTTCATCAATAAAAATAAAAGCATTACCACCGGCGCCAAGATGCCAGCTGGGAATTTTCCCAAAGTTGGTAGCAACCACCTTAACGTAACGACCTACTGTTTTAACTTCGGCTTGTAGGTCGGTTTGGGTAATATTGTAACTGTCGGGAGCGGTTGTATTTTTTACCTTTGCCACCTGCTTAAACACTTTGCCATCGTTAGAAACGTAGAATGTTACATCCTTGGGCATCCAAATCCACGAGCGGATATCCTGCACAAAACCTGCTGCCAAGTGGTTAACTGGCTGGGTTTTGCCTAAATCTACAACCGCCTCAAAATCGGTTGCCTGATAGCCTTGCCAGCCACCTAAGCGCCAGTTCTCGGCACCCCGAATACCATCTATAAGTGCCTCGGGTCCTCCTGCATGGTAACTCTGACTGCATTTTGATTTAATGCTGATGGTACGGGTTAAGTCAATTTTAACAAAATCGGCTTTTACTGGGAAACTATACCCCATACCTTCTATATATGCCACGGCTTTTAGGGTTGTGGTGCTGGTAAGTGTAATTGGTTTGGTGTAGGGTGTCGATTGGCGTGTGGGTGTAGTGCCATCGGTTGTGAAGTAAATTTCGCAGTGGGGAATTATGGTGCCAATGGTTACCACCATACTATCGCGTATGCGACGCTCATTTGAGTTGATAAAGGGTATGGGCAGAATTTGCTTGTGGGTAATGTGGGTTGTTGGAATATCGGTATCGCTGCTACCCCAATTTTTGTTGGGCTTACTACCCATTTCGAAATGAAGGTGCCCGCCGTTCATAATATCGCTGTGCGAAATATACGATTTGCTGTAATTGGTACCATTTAGCGTTGCCGATTGGATATAGAAATTTTTATGGGAAACTCCATTTGCCGTTACCCTAAAGGTTTTGCCGTTCTCGAGATTTACCTCAACTTCGGGGAATAGGGGAGTGCCAATGGTGTATTCTGGAAGCCCTGGAGTAACGGGATAAAAACCCATGGCGCTCATAATGTACCAAGCCGACATCTGACCGCAGTCCTCGTTACCGCTTAGCCCGTCGGGCTTGTGGGTGTATAGTTCGGCCATTATTTGACGTACCCTAAACTGAGTTTTCCAGGGTTGATTTACAAAATTGTACAGGTACGCCATATGGTGGCTGGGTTCATTGCCTTGGGCATACTGACCAATTAACCCCGAAATATCCTTCTGGTCGCGACCAGAGATGGTGTTGTCGGTTTCAAACAGTTCGTCGACTTTTGTTGCAAATAGCTCCTTGCCTCCGTGCAAATTGTATAGCCCCGTAATATCGTGCGGAACGTAAAAGCTGTATTGCCACGAGTTTGCCTCGGTAAAATGCCAATCGACAGTGGTTGGGTTGAATGGTGTGAGCCAACCGCCATTTAGGCGCGGACGCATAAAACCTGTTTCGGTATCGAAAATATTTTTGTAGTACTGTGCCCTTTGGATATATTCGTTATAGATTTCTTCTTCGCCTAAACTCTTCGCCATTACCGCAATGCACCAGTCGTTATAAGCGTATTCAAGCGTTTTTGATATAGACTCGTGCTCCATATCGCCAGGGATATGACCGTGCTGGCGGTAGGCTTTTAGCCCAAAATGGTCGCGGGTTGCGCTATGTAACATTGCGTTAAGGGCTTTCTGCGTATCAAACCCATCGATGCCCTTACTGTGCGCATCGGCAATTACCGATATGGCGTGGTTACCAATCATACAGTTGGTTTCGTTGGCCGCCAGCTCCCATATTGGAAGCAAGCCGCCCTTTTCGTACATATTTAGCATTGTATTAATAAAATCCTTGGTGCGTTGCTGCTCAATAATTGTCATCAACGGATGCCATGCCCGATAGGTATCCCAAAGCGAGAATACGGTGTAGTTTGTAAAGCCATTGGCGGTATGTATCTGCTTGTCGATTCCGCGATACCTATTATCAATATCCATAAAAACATTGGGCTGCAGGAATGCGTGGTACATTGCGGTATAAAAAACGGTTTTCTGTTCCTCTGTGCCGCCAGTTATAATAATCTTACTTAGCTCTTTATTCCACGTATCGAACGCTTTTTGTTTGGTTTCTTCAAAACCCCAGTTAGGCAATTCGGCTTGCATATTCTTAAGCGCCCCATCGGAATCGACAGCCGATAGCGAAACCTTGACCTCAATGGCTTCCCCCTCCTCGGTTTCAAATCCCACAAATGCTTTTATGCTGGTTCCCTGAGCAAATTTTATATCATCTTGCAACTTATTGTCTAGCGCTACCCCTTTACGTGTAAAGGGTTTTGAGAATTCCATATGGAAATACCAAACCATATCGTTAGCCCAGTTTGATGAGCGGCGCATTCCTCTGATTTCGGTATCGCTCAGCACTTCAATCCACGAATCGGTTACCTTATCCCTATGCTCAAGGTCGATAATTATATTTGCCTCGCTTGTTTTTGGAAAGGTATAACGATGATAGCCAACACGAGTGGTTGTGGTGAGTTCGGCAAGCACACGGGGTTTATCAAGATAAACGCTGTAGTAACCAGCCGAAGCCTTCTCGTTTTTCTTTTGAAAAGGCGATAGATACTCGGTATTTAGCACTGTGGGTTTGCCCATTACGGGCATTAGCAGAATATCGCCATAATCGCCAACCCCCGTTCCGCTTAGCGCGGTATGTGTAAATCCGTAAATTATTGAGTCGGAATAGTGGTATCCCGAGCAGCCATCCCAACCGCTTAGGCGGGTATCGGGGCTAAGCTGTACCATACCAAAAGGTGTGCTGGCGCCGGGATAGGTGTGCCCGTGGGCATCGGTGCCAATAAGTGGGTTAACCAGTTGGGCAGGGTTTTCGACCCTAGTTTCTGTTTTGCAAGCAAATGCAATGAGAAGAATACTTGCTGCCAGAATATTTATTCTGATTTTCATATTTGTCTGATTTTATTTTTCTGTATTAAAAATGATACCCCATATGAAAGATAACTCCGAAGTGTGGTTTAAAGCCATTTTTAGTGCCAATAAATTTGCGGGAAAAACTGCCGTGATAATAATTAATACCAGGCTGTAGGTTAAGGTTTATAGTGAAACTATTGGACACTTTGAACATCACTCCAGGCTCTATACCTACCGTGGAAGTATTAATTTTATCTATTTGGTTGAAGGTGTACGTACAAAAACCGGAGATAACGGGAATTATAAAAAAATCTTCTTTAAATAGTGAAGTTAAATACTTATTTATAAGAAGTGTACCCCCAATTTGGCTAATACCATTCCTTAGTTTATAAAATCTGTAGTTTACGATTGACCGAAATTGAATTCCGGTTTCTCTATTGAACTTATATTCATATACAAAAGGAACTATATTTACCTCAATAGCCTCGATGGTATCATAGGGTTCAAATAGTACTGATGGCAATATACCAATGTAACTGCTCTTAAGCTTATATTCCTGACTATATGCATTGTATGAGGCTGCAGAAACTATAATAAATAGGGAAATAATATTTCTTAATGTATGTGTACTCATAGCCCAATGGTTTTATAGTTCAAATCACCGAGTGTATGGCTAACTTTATTTTAATGATGATTAATAAACTCAATTGCCTTCTGGGCACAGTAAAATCATTGTAAAAATTATTCATTGGTTTTTTTTTACTCAAAACGGTAATCTGAAATTATCAATTTGTTTTGCGAGATACAAACAACGACAGGTAATACAGCAAAAACAAGCCCATATTATACATTAATAATTGTATGCAGCAGTTACTCCTTATTCCTGATATAGATATGCTTAATACGTGTATTTTGAACCTCCCTTTCGTCAATTTCAATATGTTTTTTTAACGATTTAATAAGAGGGGTTAACTTGGTAAAACCATAATTTCGAGAGTCGAAATCGGGTTTCTTTTTCATAAGCAGGTTTCCTACCTCCGCAAGAAACGCCCACCCATCATCATCGGCTAGGTCGTCAATTGTAGCCCTTAATAGTTTAACCAGTTTGTCATCAATCTTGTCAACTTCGGGAGCGATTGGAGCGTTTTTGTTGATTTTTGTCGTTTCCTTGCCTTGAGAAGTAGATTCTGAGGATTTTGTTTTTGTAAGCGCGATAATTTCAATGTAAATAAACTTGTCGCAGGAGGCGATAAACGGTCTTGGGGTCTTTTTTTCGCCAATACCAACAACTAGCATTCCCGATTCTCTTAGCCTGGTTGCCAGTCGGGTAAAATCGCTGTCGCTCGATACAAGGCAGAACCCATCAACCTTATCGCTATGTAAAATATCCATAGCATCAATAATCATTGCCGAGTCGGTGGCGTTTTTGCCTGTTGTGTAGCTGTATTGCTGTATGGGTGTTATGGCGTGTTCGAGCAGTGCGGGTTTCCATCCCGAAACGGTGGGTTTTGTCCAGTCGCCGTAAATTCTTTTTATGGTAGGTATTCCAAGCTTGGCAATTTCATCTAGCATCCCTTTTATGTTTGAGTAGGGAATGTTGTCGGCATCAATTAGAACTGCCAGTTTTAGGTCATCTATGTGTTTCATTTTAATGTTTTTTAATTACCCCGAAGTAGGTTTTATGTTGAGTTTTTTGGGTTTTATATATCTCAATAATTCTTTCTAATGTACGAATTTTTCTGCTCGAAAATCAATTTTTATTACCTCTTCATTTTGCTGCTTTTAAAACAGTTAACAAGGATTTGCTGTAACCCCCTATCTTTTAAACATAAAGTAAACTGCTAAAATCAGAAATAGGAATGAAATAATATGGTTTATTCTGAATGTTTCGGTTTTGAATACAAGTAAAGTGAATATCGCAAAAACAACTAGGGTAATAACCTCTTGAATTACTTTTAGCTCAATTAGGGAAAAGGGACCGCCGTTTCCACTAAAGCCAATTCTATTTGCAGGAACCTGAAACACATATTCGAAAAGCGCGATTCCCCAGCTAATTAGTACTATGGAAACTAATCCTAGTTTACTGAACCAATTCCATTCAGCAAATTTTAGGTGTCCGTACCAAGCAATTACCATAAATGAGTTGCTTAGTATAAGGAGTACAATGGTTAAAACTGCTTTCATTGGTGTACCATTATTTTAATTTGATTTGTTTTAGCGTGTGCGAAGCACAAAATTAGTAAAAAGCGATAAGGATGTACCGCTTTTTTATCAACTTGTATTTTGTTCAGCTTTGTGCTAGAGGTCGCTATTTTGTCTTCTTTTTGGGTTTGGGGTCGGGTAGTTCCTTTACCGAAATCCTTACCAATTCGCTTAGCCGTTCTTTATTCTCAATCTTTTCTTCTATTAAAAAACTGGGTTTAGCGCCTGTGTAAGGCGATGCTTCAACTACATCTCCAATAAATTGGGCGCCGCCTTTAGTTGGTTTTATAAAGAGTTTATTGTCGCAAATGAGGCCGAATATTTTCCCATTAGAGTATATTCCGTACTCCCCAAACATTTTCTTTGCGGTAATTTCTCCCGCATTTTCTATTTGATCTAAAATATAATCAACAAAACTTTGGTCTGAAGCCATACTGCTTATTGTGGGTTAGGGTGCGGGTTGTAAATTATTCAATTATTTACGAAACTCCAGTAAAATATTGATTGAATGGTCTCGAAACATTTGTTATTCGCTCTTAGCTCTACTTGTTGTTATGACCTCTTATATGGTAATCCTAAATTTTGTGCCTTTACCAATTTCGCTGTCTACGGTAACTTTGGCATTGTTCTTATCAAGGAATTCTTTTGTTAACATTAATCCAATTCCTGAACTGCTTTCACCTTGTGTGCCCGACTTGCTATGTGATTCATTGTAATTAAATAATTTGCTAGCGGTGTCTTTATCCATCCCAATTCCAGCATCAATTATTTCAATAACAGTCTTACTCTCTTGTTTTTTTAACCGAATAGTTATTAAACCACCATTCTGCGAATATTTTATGGCGTTTGATAGAATGTTGTTTAAACCCACCTTAATCATTTTTCTATCTGCGGACACAATGACCTTTTCAGCGTAATAATCTTTCTTTATTCTAAGTTTTTTTATTTCTATGGTTTGATTGAAGAATAGTAGAAGGTCATCAATAACTTCAGCTAAATCTATTGGTAAAATCTTAGGCTCTATTTGTAGTATCTCTGCCTTGGACCAACTCAGCATATTTTCTAGTGTAAAATACGATTCGGATAGGCTTTGACTAAGCGAGAGGAGCGTGTCTTTAAGGTGTGTTTTGCTATAGTCGTCTATGTTTTCAATAATTAACTTCAGTAATTGGTCGGCACTGCCAATGTTTCCGCGTACATCGTGCGAAATTAAAGATAGGAACTTCGTTTTTGTAGCATTCAGTACTTCGAGTTCTTTGTTGGTTAGCAAAAGTTGTAAGTCAACCTCAATATGCTGCTTAATTTGAATTAATAGATTCTCAAATTCCTTGCTGTAATGGGTCTCTTTATTGGCTAAAACACAGATAGTTCCAAAGCATTCGCCATCGGGCCAGTTGAGTGGAACTCCCATATAAGAAATCATATCTATATCAACATCGGGATTATTTTTGTTCCAAAGCTCGTTTTTGGTTGCATTGGGTACAATCAATGTATTTTGTGTTCCAATAACGGTTTCGCAATAAAAACCTTGAAGCAGCTTGGCTTTCTCATTAGCTTTATAGGGGTTGCTTTCGGTATTGCTTTTTAAAAATACTTCAATCGTTTCTTCATTTAAACGCATAATTAAACCTGATGGCACATCAATAACTCTGGCGAGTGTGTTTAGTAAAGTTTGCCATTTTTCGATAATTGGGTCAAGAATCTTTGGTTTTGAATCAGAGCTGATTCTAACCGTTTTAAATTTTTTTTCTCCTCGTATTTTTATAGTTGAAAACTTATCCATAACCAAGTATTTAGATAGTACAATTTAAGCAATATAGTGAAAACTAGCCAATTATTACAACAGATTGCCAGTTTTGACTATAATCTGTTTGCATTACCGTAGGGCGTTTTGCAGATTTATGCGCCTAGTACATTACCCAATGCTGTTTATACATAGTTATGTGTTAATTGTTCAATTTGGATGCCAGTTTTTTTTAAAAGATGCCGTGTTGTCGACAATCAGGCGCGTTTTTCATAAACACCACTCTCAAGGTAGATTTTCCCCTCTTTAAGTCCGCTTAGTAGGTTGGCTATTTTATCTTTTGTTGATGCACCCATTAAAACATTTAGCCCTAACCTCGGAGCACCCCGCGTTGTTAGTCTATCCAACATTTTTTCAAGCACTTTTATGCCACTCTCGGTTTGGTTTGCTGACTGTTTTTTTACCAAGCCAAGCTGCAGTAAAATGGAGTCGATTTTTGAAGATTGCTCAAGAAAACTGATGCTCGATTCATCGGCCCAAGGCAGTGGATAATTCACCTCCTTATTGCCTGTTTTAAAAACCTCGTAGTAGATAAAAACGCCATTGTCATTTAAAACCCTCTTAATTTCACTGTAAAATTTTAGCTTATCGCTAATGTTTACCTGCACGTGCTGCGTCCAAACAACATCAAACTCATTGTTGCCAAAGGGTAGGTTTGTTGCATCGGCATAAATAAATTTGGTGCTATGGCTCAGCCCCACAAGCTCCGACAGTTTGCTGGCTGTGGCAACGTACTCTTTAGATACATCAATTCCAACCGTATCGCAATTAAATTCGTCGGCTAGCATTCTGCAGGGGCCGCCAATGCCGCAGCCAATATCCAGCAATCGAGCATTATTAATATTGGCAATTTTCGCTAACTCCCTTGATACTTCTGCACCTCTCACGTGAAATTCATCAACACCTGCTATATCCTTTCTGGTTACATTGTTTAGGTCAACCTCCAACTCTTTGAGGCGATTTATAATGTCATCATACAAATTGGGTTGATGGTAATGTTTCTCAATTTGTGAATTTAAAATTTCCATAGTACGGTTAAAATATTGCTGACAAATATATATATATAGTTGAAATTTCTGTTTCACTTTAGAACTAATTATAAATTAATCATTCTCGGCATTCTGGTTATTCAAACAAATAATTCGTAATTGCTCTTCTAACTGACTTATTTCTAGGTTGGTTTCGCAAAAAACCACAATCTCATTTTCGGCGCAAATATGCATAAAATTATTACTGAAAATGGCATTGCTATTGGTTAGGTACAGCTGAACGTAGGCAGCTAAATTATTGGAGGTTAAAACTATATTGTAACCTCCTTTTGCTGGCTCAATTCTGTGTTTTATATTGACTTTAGGTAGCTTCACTTTGCCAAGAGGAACTAAAAATTTTCGGTTTGTGTATTCTTTCCCATTTGCATCGGTAAATATGGCTTCAATTAGTGTGCGGCTCGTATCAAGCCCTTTAAAGAACTCATCAGCATTTTCCGAAATAATTTGAAGCGAACTATTTGCCTCTATTCCTATTGATTTATTGAAGATGTTTTTACGTTTTTCAATGGTATCAATGGCATTTATGGTGATAATTCCCTGTGTACTAGTTAGCCTATCGGAAACTACAAATACTTCAAGAATACCCTTATTCTCAATTACCGAAACCAGAATATCATCGTACAGTTCTCTAACTTTATACTGAAGGGCTTTCCAATTGCCAAAATAGTCAGTACTGCTCCAGCTGGTTACGGGCCAGCAATCGTTTAACTGCCAGTACAGAGAGCCCATACAGTATGGCTTTGCCCTGCGCTGCGCTTCAATGGCAAGTCCAATGCCCTTGGCCTGCACAAGCTGACTTAGGTAAATAAACTGCTCAACCGTTTCGGCGTAAAGCCCTTCGTTTTCGAGGTAAGCATCAATGGTTTGGTAGCCCGTGGGGTGTTTCTGGTGGCATTTTAGCGAAGGGGAAAAGAGATACTCTTCACTCTCATCCTGAAACTGCCGAATAGTAGCCAAGGTTGGCATTGACTGCAACCCAAATTCGCTCATAAAGCGTGGCACTTTCTGTAGGTATATCTCAATTGGCTGAACGCCCCACCAAACGCCCCAGTAGTGGGCACTGCCGTGAGTCATACTTTTTTCGCGCCCCCACCCGTAAAGCGGCGAGGTGGAAAGGTAAAACCGTTGGGGGTCGAACTCCTCAACAACCTTAGACAGGATATTGTGGAAAATATTTTTGTAGCCATCCCAAATAGTGGTTGAGTCAGCTTTTGATAATTTATGTGATTTTTGCCAACCCCAGTTATGCCAAGCTTCATCAACCTCGTTGTTACCGCACCAAAGGGCAATATTTGAGTGTTTCCTAAGCCTTTTTACCTGATAAATTGCTTCCTGTTTCACATTCTCAGCAAACAGACTATCGGTTGGGTACATTGAGCAGGCAAACATAAAATCTTGCCAAACCAAAATTCCGTTACGGTTGCACAGCTCGTAAAAAATTTCGTTCTCGTAAACGCCACCTCCCCAAACCCTTAGCATATTCATATTCGACTCCTTAGCGGTTTGTATTACCCTTTGGTAATCGGATTCGGTAACCTCGGGCACAAATGAGTGCTGTGGAATATAATTTGCCCCTTTCATATAAACGGGCGTGCCGTTTAGCTCAAAATAAAGGGCTTTGCCGTGCTCGTCGTCCTTAAAAATGGTGCGTAAGGTTCTTATTCCTAGCGGAATAGTTTGCGTGTGGCTATATCCGCTTTCGGTAATTAGCTCAAATTGCAGGTCGTAAATATGGGGCTCGCCTAAACCATTAGTCCACCATAACTTTGGATTTTTAATTGAAAAGTTAGTGTTGATATTATTGATGCCACTCAATAGACTAACCTGCTCCCGATGTAGCTGTTTGCCAGTATTACTATCGGTAATTTTGATGATAGCATTTTCTGTTACGCTCGATTCAACCTCACCGTTTAGCTCAAGGGTTGCTGCATTGTTTTCAATTTTTTTTGTGTTGATATAAAAATCTTTAGGCCGATGAGAGTCCCAAACTTCAAGGTAAACAGGCTTATAAATTCCTGCAGTTACAAATCGCGGTCCCCAGTCCCACCCAAAATGGTAGGCTGCCTTGCGGGAAAACGCCCATTGTCCGCCGGGTAGGGGATAACCCAATGCAAAGGAATCTCGCTTAATTTGCTTAACTGCAGGGGCAAACTCAACCTCAAGCGTATTATTGCCAACCAACAATTTATTAGTGCAGTTTACCTCCCATTGGCGGTGCATATTGTTGGCGTGCAAAACCTTTTTGCCATTCAATAACACACTAGCATACGTATCTAATCCCTCGAAAACAAGGCGAATATTCTTTTTTGAAAGTATTGCAGAATCAACATAAAACTGGGTTTTATAAATCCAGCTTCGCTCGCCAATCCATTGAAGTTTCTGCTCATTACATCCATAAAACGGATTGGGAATTACCCCGTTACCCTGTAGGTCGGTGTGAACAGTTCCCGGAACATTTGCTGGATAATATTCTGCCTCATTTTTATCTCTGAAAATCCAGTTGCTCGACAAGCTGTACTGCTCAACTAAACTCGATTTTTCGGGTTTGCAAGAAATTATTAGACTGAAAAATACTAAGACAGTGATTAATCGCATATTACCTATTTATTATCAATTGCATTTAGTGCATAGGCGTATGCGCCAATGGCAACAGCTTTGCTGGTGCCAAGGTGTGTAAGCCCAACACCAATTTGCTTACTGCAGTTGTACTTTACCTGCTTATTGGTTTGTGGAATGGCAATGGTTTTTTGCTCATTCTGAAAGAATAGCTTGCTATCCTCGGAATTTTCAAGGTCGAATGCTTTTACTTCAAGTCTATTAACATTCTCTCCGTTATAGGTTGATATTTTACCGTTTAGCTGCCCCATCATTGCAGGGGCAAAAAGTGGGTAAGCATTCGATAACCCTCCGCCAATTACAACATTACAATCAAGCAATGTAACAGCGTTGGCCAGCACATCACCCAAAACCTTGCCCAGTTGCTCAAAACTTGCTTTGGCGGCAATGGCATTGCCCTGTTTTTGTCCATTGGCAATATCAAAAATATCTTTGGGACTAAGGTTCTTATCGCTCTCGTTACCTGTATGCTGCGAGTAAACCCGCTGCACAGCACGTATGCTTATACTCTCTTCGGAAAAAACGTTTGGCTCTAGCGCATTACGTGTAACCCATATTTCGGCACCCGACGAGTTATCGCCAAGGTACAGCTGCCCGTTGTGAACAATACCCGCACCAAAGCCAGTACCCAAGGTAACTCCCAGTAAGTTTTTATATTTTTTTGAGATTCCACTAGTGGTTAACCGTCTATTTATTTCGGGAAGTATGCCTGCAATAGCTTCGCCGTAGGCAAACAAATCGCCATCATTATTAATAAAAACGGGGATTTTATAAATATCCTCTAGCATTGGACCTAACGCCACTCCTCCTTTAAAAGCAGGGAGGTTTCCTAAATCGCCAATTATGCCGTTTGGGTAATCGGCCGGCCCGGGAAAAGCAAAGCTTATGGCCACAGGTTTTTCTGATATTTCTTTTAATATCCCTGCAAAGCCCTTTACTATATTATCTAGGCATAAATCTAAATTGTTGCCGTGCGCAGGTAGAGTAATGGGGACAACAATTTCTTCTCCTCCTTTTATGGCCGAAAACACAAGGTTAGTGCCACCAGCATCGAGGGTTAAAACTACCCGATTATCATTCTTCATTATTTCTGAATACTTAGTTTACTAGCCTTTGAAAAGGCAAGGTATGAAACAAAAAGCAAGCCTACAACAGGAACAATAAAACCGCCTAGTACCGTTGTTTTATCAGCAACATAGCCCATAATGGGCGGAATAAATGCACCACCTGCAATGGCGGTTACCATTAAGCCCGAAATTTCGTTTGAGCGTTCGGGCATAGCATCAATGGTAATTGAGAAAATGAGCGGGAATATATTGGCGAAGCCAAGTCCCGTAATAAATATCCCCACAATGGTAACAATTTGGTTATCTATAAAGATTAGCCCAATTCCAATAATTGATGCAACGACTGTTGCCCTAAAAAATGCTGATGGTTTGGCCCAGTTTAGTATAATTGACCCTATAAATCGACCAATGAGAATGGCTATAAAGAAAAACGCATTGCCTAACAAACCCCACGTCTTTAACTCAATACCATAGCGTGAATTAAGAAGGATTGGCACTCCTGAACTTAGGCATATCTCAATTCCGACGTAAATAAATATGCCCAGCACCATAGCCAGAATAAACTTGTTATTTAGCAACGAGAAACAGCTATTCATTGTGGCGGGCTCTTTGTCCAATTTTTCTTCTTTAATTTTGGTGAACCCAATAATTACAATGGTTAGCAATAGTGCCGATACGTAGATTGGAAAAAGGATTTTCCAGTCGGCACCGAACCATTTTGCAGCAGCAAAAGGTATAAGCGAGCCCGATAGCGAACCAATGGCCTTTATAAACTGTCCGAAACTTAGGTTACGGGCGTATTTGCCTGGTGCCGAAACATCGCGCATTATTGGGTTGCCAGCCACCTGCAGTATTGCCGCACCTGCGCCCAAAAGTAAGATTGTGAGCAAAAACAGGGCATAGCTGCTTAGTCCAAATAGCGGAATGGTAAGCCCTACCAGCGCAATTATTAGTCCAAGCATTAGTACAATCTTTTTCCCTTTTCTATCCTGATAAATTCCCATAGGGATTGATAAAATTCCGAACATTATAAATCCCATAAATGCAATTAGCTGCGCCTCGAAATTGCTAAGGGCAAATTGCTCTTTGGCAAGACCTACAAATGGACCAACAGCATCGCCAAAGCCCATTGCAAGGAATGCTAAATAAATTGGGAACGTTTTGTTGCGTTTCATACTCTATTGGGGTTTAGTTGATGATTCTCTAACTATTAAATTTACTGGTAGGCGAACAAAGCGTTCGCTTTTTGTTATCGTCTCGCCGTTTATTTGTTGTAAAAGAAGGTCGAATGCCTCTTTGCCAATCTCCTCAACAGGCTGACTTACCGCACTTATTGAAGGTTGATTAAATCCAAAGTATAGCATATCGTCGAAGCCAATTAGGGCAATATCGTTGGGGATACTGATGTTTAATTTGCGAAGCGCTAACAGACAGTGCGATGTGAGGTTATTGTTGAGCGCAAAAATTGCCTTAGGCATATTACCCGATTTATGTAACTCACTGAGTTTCTGCTCTACTTCGTTTTCAATATTACTAAATGCTATTTTCAGATGCCACTCTGCTGGGATATTAATTTTCGCCTCGGCTAAGGTCGACAGAAACCCATTGGTACGTTCGGTAATGGTTGAAATATGCTCTGGGGTAATTGACAAGAGAGCAATATCTTTTATTCCTTGTTGTAAAAAATGCCTAGCTGCCATTTTTGCCCCCGTAGTATTATCAACGGTAACGCAGGGCGATTCAGTGTCTTTAAAGCATCTATCAATAAGTACGTGCGGAAATTTAGCATCCCGAAACTGTTTAAACCCATCGCCATTCTGTTGCGATGACGAGATAATTAGGCCGTCAACCTTTCTGCTTTGCAGAAGCTTAATCCGATTAATCTCTTTCTCAATATTCTCATCGGAGCTGCAAATAATTACGCTATACCCTTGCGCCCAGGCATAATCCTCAATTCTGCGAGCTATACGAGAGTAGAACTGGTTTGTTATATCGGAAACAATTAGCCCAATGGTTTTGGTTTTCCCAGTCCGAAAACCCTGTGCAAGCACATTTGGAATATAGTTAAGCTCCCTGGCTTTGGCTAGTACCTTTTTTTGGGTTTGCTGGTTAATTCCATACTTTGTGCCCTTTCCATTTAACACCAATGAGACCAAGGTTTTGGAAACACCCAGACTCTTGGCTATGTCAGCTAACGAAATCTTTTTACTCACAACTATTTCCTTATTATTCCAATCTTACTCCACGGTTATCTCACTGGTAAATAGAAATGCAGGTTTCCCTTCGCCAGAATGGCCAATTGGGCAAGTTCCCAAATTTTTTAGCGTTACCCTAATAAACTGAACGTTGTTTGCGTGTTTTTCACATATGAATTTATATAGAATTTTCCCGCCTGCTGTGGGTGGTTCAGGGGATTGGTCTTGCCCTACTACAGTGTATTCGTCACCGTTGGTAGAAACTTCAAATATAACCTCCTGTGGAAAGAATATCCACGAAACAGTATTCTGCATCGCATCAACAGAAATACGCTCAATGCTCACTGGTTCGCCAAGGTTAACGGTGGCTACCATATCGTTGCCCAAAAAACCTTTCCAGTTGCCGTCGGTGTGACTAATGCTGCCCTCAACACCGTTTACCAGCGTAAGGTTGCTCTTGCCGTCGTACCTACTATGCGAGGGGTGTTGTAAAATTACCTTGGCAGCGAACGCCTTATGAAGGTTATAATGATTTGCACGTGCCTTACCCATTGGCTCGCCATTTTTGAAAGTTACCGCCTTTAGCGTAGTAGTTTCTTTTATGGTTATGGGCTTTTTGTAGATTTTTGAGTGTCTATCTGGTTCTTCACCATTTAGCGTGTACCTTATTTCAGAATTATGTGCCTCGGTGCTAAGCTCAAGGATTAGGTTGCGGTTTATTGAATCGATACTCGTTGTTACCGTAACCTGAAATGCGCTATGCGAGTAGTTTATGCCAAGTTTTTGGTAACGGGCGTACTGGTCGGTCATCCTTTCGCAAAAGCTGGGCCAATCCCTTTGTTCCTTTGCCGACCAAAGCACCTCCGATAGTGCGGCTAGACGAGGAAATGCCATATATTCCACCTGTTGTGTGGTGGGCATATATTCGGTCCAATGATTTGCTTGTGCCCCCAGTATCAACTCGCTCTGCTCGGGGGTTAACCCTTCGGGTATTGGCTCATACTCGTACACCTTTTTAAGCGGGGTAAAACCGCCAATGGCCAATGGCTCAAGCGCTGGGTCGCCTTGGTAATGGTCGAAGTAGCAATGGCTCCCCGGCGACATAATTGCCGTGTTGCCCTGCTTGGCTGCCGCAATTCCGCCCTCATCGCCACGCCACGACATTACCGTAGCGTTGGGTGCTAGTCCGCCGTCGAGTATCTCGTCCCAGCCCACTAAAATTCTGTTATGCTCATTTAAAAAGGCTTCAATTCTATGGATGAAGTAGCTCTGAAGTTCGGCTTCATCTTTTAAACCCTCTTTCTTTATTCGCTTTTGACATTTGGGGCATTTCTTCCAGTTGGTTTTATCGGCCTCATCGCCACCAATGTGAATATATTGCGAGGGGAATAAATCCATTACCTCGGTAAGCACATCTTCAATAAAATCGAAAACCTTATCGTTACCTGCACAAAAAATATGGGTAATGGGCCAAACGCCGCCTGGGGGCGTTCCTAAGTCCTCGCCCGTGCACGACAGTTCAGGATAGGCTGCCAATGCCGCCATAGCGTGGGCAGGCATCTCAATTTCGGGCATCACGGTTATATTGCGCTGCGCTGCGTATGCCACAACCTCGCGCACCTGCTCCTGAGTATAAAATCCGCCATACGTGGCATTCTCGGGGTCGTTAACCAGCGGCCTATCGTTCCAATGCCTATCCTCCATATCAACTCGCCACGCACCAATTTCCGTAAGCTTTGGGTACTTCTTAATTTCCAAACGCCAGCCTTGGTCGTCGGTTAGGTGCCAATGGAAACGGTTTAGCTTGTGCATTGCCATATAGTCTATGGTCCTATAAATAAAGTCGATGGGCATAAAGTGGCGTACCACATCTAGGTGCATCCCCCGGTGCACGAACCTTGGATAATCGGTAATGGTTACGCAGGCAACCTTGCCATTTTTGGCCGTGCTAATAAGCTGGTAAAGGGTTTGTAAGCCGTAATGCACGCCTGCTGGCGTATTTGCTGTTATTTCAATGTTATCCTTGGTAACCTTTAGGCTGTATCCCTCCGTATTAGTAGTTTCAATCTCCCCAATTTTCAGGATAATGGTATTCTGTTTCTTGAAATCATCTTCTTGTTTATTATCAAGCACATAGCCAAGGTAAGGTTCCCATAAGGATGCTGCGTAGCCAGCTATAAACTCTAGCTGGGTATCGGCAAAGACTATCTGTGTGGTTGGCGTAAAAGTGAAGTTGCCCTTTTGAACTTCAACCTTTACGGGTTGCGGAATAATGCTAATTTGCTGGTTATTTTTTGTGCAACCGCTCAGAATAAGCGTGGCCATAAAACCAATGGCGATAATTTTTTTTAAACTCATTTTTGCAGTGTTTTAGGGTTTGTTAGTTATTTGTAACCACTAATCTAAATCGATTTACCCTGCAATTTAGTGATAAGTTTTATAAGAAGTCAAACTTTTAGTGATAAAACTTTTTATGATATGACAAAGGGATGTGCAGCAGCCCACAAAATACCTGATTTATGGTAGTTGTTTAAAACACTCCTGTAAAGTGTCCAGTAATGGACACTTTATTTTGATAATGGACACTTTAGGTTTTAATTATCCTTGATTATCAGTCGTATGCGATTGTGGTACACGCTTTGCCTTTCACAGGCTAAAGAAAATTAAAATGGACAGAAAAATACCAAAAGAGGTTTTACAAAAAGAGAAGCGTAATAAATTCATAAAGACAGGCGCTATTGTTGTGACTTCCATTGTAGCTATAGTCTTTATTATCTCGTTGCTACGCGACAGCATATCACTCAAAAATATTCATCTCTCCACTGTGGATAGCGGTACAATTGAGGTTTCGGTAAGCGCATCGGGTAAGGTGGTTCCTGCATTTGAAGAGATTATCAATACGCCCATCGAGAGCAGAATTGTGGAAGTATATAAAAAGGCGGGCGACTCGGTGGATGTTGGAACACCCTTGCTGAAGCTGGACCTACAAACCATTGAAAACGATTACCACAAAATGCTGGACGAGTTAAAGATGCGCCAATATCGAATGGAGCAACAACACGTAATAAACAGTAGTACACTGAGTAATATGGAGATGCAGCTGAAGGTAAACGATATGAAGATTGATAAAATGGAGGTGGAGCTGCGCAACGAAAGATACCTCGACAGTATTGGCGCCGGAACTACCGATAGGGTGCGTGAGGTGGAGTTGAGTTACAACGTGGCGAAGCTGGAGCAAGAACAATCGAAAAAGAAGTTTGAGAACGATAAGCGGGTAACCGAATCCGAATTGAAGGTGCAGGAACTTGAGCTTGAGATTTTCCGCAAATCGCTTGCCGAAACCCGCCGCATATTGGACGATGCACAAATACGTTCTCCCCGAAAAGCCACCCTTACCTATATCAATAACCAAGTGGGTGTGCGTGTGCCACAGGGGACGCAAGTAGCCATCATTTCCGATTTGTCGCACTTCCGTGTGGATGGCGAAATTGCCGATAGCTATGGCGACCGCATTTCCACAGGAAACAAAACAGTGGTACGCATTGGCAGAGACGAGCTCACGGGAGTGGTAAGCAGCGTGACGCCGTTATCTAAAAATGGCATCATCCAATTTACCGTACAGCTAGATGAAGATGACAACGCCCGTTTGCGTTCTGGCCTAAAAACTGATGTGTATGTAATGAATGCCATTAAACAAGACGTAATGCGCATTGCCAATGGCCCCTACTACAGCGGTAAAGGCTCATATGAACTATTTGTGTTGGATGGTTCAACACTCATCAAACGAAAAATACAACTGGGCGAAAGCAACTACGAGTACGTAGAGGTGATTTCTGGCTTGCAACCCAATGATAGGGTGGTGGTATCGGATATGTCGCAATACAGGAATAAGAGTAAATTGAAAGTGTCAGAATAAAAACTCATACAATAACATGAACCCAATGATTCAACTAAAACAAGTCGATAAAATTTATCGCACAGAAGAGATAGAGACCGTAGCATTAGAAAATGTGAACCTTAATGTACAAAAAGGGGAGTTCGTAGCAGTAATGGGACCTTCGGGCTGTGGCAAATCCACGTTGCTCAATGTAATGGGACTGTTGGATGCTCCTACATCTGGCAAAGTGATGCTAAATGGCAAAGAGACCATAACTATGAAAGATAAAGAACTGGCCAAGTTCCGTAATGAGAACCTGGGCTTCGTATTTCAAAGTTTCCACCTCATCAATTCGCTTAATGTGCTAGATAATGTGGAACTGCCTCTCCTATACCGCAAGGTATCGGCAACGGAACGCAGAAAATTAGCCGAAGAGGTACTAAAGAAAGTAGGACTATCGCACCGTATGCGCCACTTCCCTTCGCAGTTGTCGGGTGGTCAATGTCAGCGTGTGGCAATTGCCCGTGCAATTGTAGGTAACCCGTCCATCATACTTGCCGATGAGCCTACGGGTAACTTAGATTCTAAAATGGGCGCTGAGGTGATGGAGTTATTGCACAAACTAAATCAAGAGGATGGCCGCACCATCGTAATGGTTACCCACGATGAGAATATGGCGAAAGAAACAGGTCGCACCATTCGGTTTTTGGATGGTAGACAGATTTCATAGTAGAGACGTCCCACGGGGCGTCCAATGTAAAAACGTCCCACGGGTGTCCAATATAAAAACGTCCCACAGTACGTCCAATATAAAAACGTCCCACAGTGCGCCCAACGTAGAGGGCGTTTATCTAAAACAACAACAAAATGATAAAACAATATTTCAAACAAGCCTGGCAACTGATAAAGCAAAACAAGCTTTTCAGTGGTATCTATATTGCCGGAACGGCTTTGGGAATTTCGATGGTAATGGTAATGGCTATCTTCCTTTACCTGAAAACGGGAAATATCTATCCCGAGTTGGAACGTAACAAGTTATTATTTGTGAGGTCTGCGCAAGTAACACCCAAAGATACAACCGACGGTTCCAACGCAAGCTCATTTTTATCGTTGCAAACAGTAAAAAGTTGTTTCTATAATCTTCAAACGCCAGCGGCGGTAACGGCAACATTGTTTACTTATAAGGAAAGCAATAGAATACATGCTGTGGGGGGCAGTGGTACTAAATCGGTGTATGTAAAATATTCCGACCATAACTACTGGAAAGTATATCAATTTCGTTTTTTACAGGGAAAGCCTTTTTCGCAGGAAGATTTTGATTCAGCCATTCCCTCTGCCGTAATCACCGAGAGCCTTTCACTTTTCCTTTTCCCCGATGGTCAAGCTGTTGGGAATCATTTTATGATGAATGGCAAAGAGTATCGGGTAAGCGGTGTAGTTAAAGATGCTTCCTACTTGTTGTCGGAATCTTTTGCGCATATCTGGCTCCCTTACACACTTCATAAAGACCATACCCAAACATTTGCCGAAGATGATATTCTGGGTTACCTGTCGGTTGCCATTTTGCTAAAAAACTCTCGCGACGCCAAAAAGGTTTCCGATGAAATCGATACCAATATGCAACGTTACACCGCTAATCTTACACAGAATATAGATTTACTGGGACAACCCGACAAGGTATTGGCGAAATCTTTCCGCATGGGGAATAGACCATTGAAAATTAATGATATGCTACTAAAATTTGCTGTCGTTTTACTTGTTTTTCTGTTAGTTCCTGCCATTAATTTATCAGGATTGAACAGTGGTCGTATGGAAAAACGCTTGGCCGAAATGGGTGTACGTAAAGCCTTTGGTGCGCCTAGCAGAACCTTATTAAATCAAGTTCTTATCGAAAACTTTATACTTACGCTGATGGGAGCGGCTGTGGGATTGTTAGTTTCATATTTGCTGGTTTCAGTTTTCAGTGATATGTTCCTCGAAGGGTTTACACTTCTATCGTCAGACACACAGGTTATTACCAGTAATGCCTTTGGCGTAACTCCAGGTATGCTTATCAATTTTACGGTTTTCTTTTGGACAATAATGGGTGCTATGGTCATCAACATTTTATCAGCTATTATTCCGGCTTATCGGTTTACAAGAATGAAAATAACCGATTCGTTAAACGAAAACTATTCAAACTAAAAAGATACTATAATGATACGCCATATATTAAAACAAATTTGGACACAACGCCGTCGTAATGGATGGATTTTAAGTGAATTATTAATCGTTTTTGTGCTTGCATGGTATATTGTAGATTATTCTTTTGTAATGGCTCACAATAGGATGATTCCCAACGGATACGATATATCGAATACCTTTCAGGTAACATACGGAAATAATGTAAATGACAGTACTCGCGCAGATTTCGACCGTTTTTATAATAAAATCAAACACTTTCAGGGTGTGCAGCATATTTTTGTAACATCGTCTTGGAGTGTTTCGCCTTTCAGCGGTTCATATAACGGCGGAACAATACAAAGCGACTCAACCGCAGACAGTTATCATGCTCAGTATAAAGGGATAGCCTCAAACGGCTATTTTAATGTATTTAAGGTACGTTCTGTTAATACCGAAAAATTGGCTCGATTAGATTTTTCTGATTTCAATACGGTAGTTGTTTCTCAAAACTTAGCAACTTCGTTGTTTGGCAAAGAAGGTGCCATTGGTAAAACTGTTTTTTTAGGAAAAAATCCGTACCGCATTACCGATATTATCGAAAACCAGAAACGTTACGCTTATTACCAGCCTGGCAATGTAATTTTCTATCCAAATAAAATCGCCAAAATGTCGATGTCATCACCAGAAATATCCATTCGTACGGGCGATAATTTTTCCATAGAACAATTTAAACACGATGTAACTGCCGATATAAAGCCTTATGGCGATATACAGCGTGAACAGGAATTTGCAGAGGGAATAACTAAGGATATTCGACTGAGAAATGGGATAATGATTTTCTTCCTTTTAAATATTGCTCTGGGCGTTATTGGTACGTTTTGGTTTCGTAATCAAACACGACGAAGCGAAATCGGGTTGCGATTGGCGTTGGGTAGTAGTCATCGACAAATTCAAAATCAGTATATCACCGAAGCCATATTGATTCTTACGTTGGCGGCAATTCCTGCACTTTTTATCAATATAGGGGTCTTACAGGCAGATCTGATTCAAACCTTGGGCCAGCAAGTGACAGACAGCGGCTATATCACCGACAATAAATGGCTGCGCTTTCTTATTACCAGCTGTATAACGTATGTTTTATTAGCCCTCATCGTAGGATTAAGCGCATGGATTCCCGCCCACCGAGCATCTAAAACTCACCCCGTTGATGCGTTAAGAGACGAGTAGTCTTTGTAAAAGTGCACGAGCGTGGTAAAGCTAACAGCCAAAAGCCAAAAGCCAACACCTATTAAACAAAACAAACAATGAATAAATCACTTTTTTTACACTTCTTATTTATCCTCACTTTGGCAACGACTGCGTCGGCACAACAAACGCTCACGCTTCCCCAGGCCATAGAAATGGCTCGTCTACAATCGGTGGATGCTGCCGTGGCGCTCAACGAGCTAAAAACCTCGTATTGGGAATACCGTACCTATCAGGCCGAGCTGCTTCCCGAAGTAAATTTCAATGCGGTACTGCCCGATTATAGCAGGAGTTATAACCTGTATCAGAGCGAAGACGGTACATATAAGTACGTGCGCAACAACTCCTTGCAAATGATGGGCGATATTTCTATCGACCAGAATATTGGGTTCACAGGAGGTAAACTATCAGTTAATTCATCGCTACAGTTTATCGACCCGTTGAACACCAGCGGTGCCAATAAATACTATATGAGTGTACCTTTTGGGGTAACCCTCTCGCAGCCCATTTTTGGGGTAAATAATATAAAATGGCAACAGCGCATTGAGCCCATACGCTACAACGAGGCAAAGGCTGCTTATTTAGAAGATGTAGAGAGGGTTACCCTGCGAACAATTACCTATTACTTTCAGCTGTTGCTGGCAAAGGAAAACCTGAACATTGCAAACCAAAACAAGAAAAATGCTGACCGCATTTACGATATTGCTCAAGCACGACGAGGAATGGGACAGATATCTGAAAATGAGCTATTGCAGCTTAAACTTTCTGTTTTAAAAGCAACTTCAAGCGTTACAAAAGAGCAATCGGGCCTGAATGCTGCCATGTTTCAACTGCGTTCCTTTTTAGGATTAAGTGAAAGCGATACCATTGATGCAGTCATTCCCGAAATGACGGAATACCCCAACATTGCTTACAATGATGTGCTAACGAAAGCACAAGACAATAATCCGTTTGCACAAAATATTCGCCGCCGCCAGCTGGAGGCCGATTTCGAGGTAGCACGGGCTAAAGGGGACCAGCGTCAAATAAACCTGTATGCTTCTGTGGGTTACACTGGACAGGACCAAAGATTTAAAGACACTTATCGCGATTTGATGGATTACCAAGTGGTACAGTTTGGCCTTAAAATACCCATTCTGGATTGGGGTAAGCGAAAGGGCCGAGTAAAAGTAGCCCAATCAAATAGGGAAGTTGTATCACTGCGGTTGAAACAGGAACAGATGGATTTTAATCAGAATATTTTCTTGTTGGTGGAGCAATACAACAATCAGGCTGAGCAATTTAGCATAGCAAAAGAAGCCGATGAGATAGCACAAAGGAGATACAGTACCTCAGTAGAATCGTTTATGATTGGCAAAATAAATACGCTGGATTTAAATGATGCCCAACTCTCAAAAGACAATGCGCGTGGTAAATTTGTATCCGAGATGCATCTCTACTGGTACTATATGTACCAAATTCGCAGCCTAACATTGTACGATTTTAGCAAGCAAACGAATATTGATGCCGAATTTGAATCATTGATAAACAGGTAACCGTTGTAGAGACGTCCCAAGGGGCGTCTCAAAACATTAATGCCCAAGGCGCGTCTCAAAACCTTAATGCCCAAGGGGCGTCCTACGTTTTATAAATCACAAATTATTAACAGTTCGAAATTAATGATTAAATTTGCTAACGTACCAATGCTGCGTTGCCGCCTACGAACCAAAAAACACTGTGGTACGAAATGCTGAACCCATGGAAACTAAGAAATTCCGCAACCGTTATCGCATACAAACAGCACGAGCCAGCTGGCACGAATATAACGGCGGGTTATATTTTATTACCGTTTGTACTGACGATATGAAACACTATTTTGGTAAAATAGAAAATGGCAAAATGCAATACTCCGTTGTGGGGCAATATTTAGTCAATAGTATAGAACAGGCACATACGCATAAAGATGCTGAAATACCATTGTTTGTAGTAATGCCAAATCATTTCCATACCATCATCTCCGTATCTCCTGCCGTACCACCTGCCGTACAGTCGTCCCACGGGGCGTCTCAAGAGGCATGTAAAGACGTGGCATGCCGCGCCTCATTAGATGACATGAAAACAATTGCCAATCAATGCGGCAGATTATCACATATTGTGGGCGGCATAAAATCCGCAACCACAAAATTTGCACGAACCCACGACATCGAATTTGCATGGCAGACACGTTTTCACGACCGCATTATACGCAATCAGGACGAATACAATCGTATTGCGCAATACATCGAAAACAATATCGCAAAATGGGAATCTGATAAAAAATAATGTAGTACAGACGTCCCATGGGGCGTCTCCGTGCTACAAAAACAGACGCCCCCGGGGCGTCTCAATGTAAAGACGTCCCCTGGGGCGTCTCAATGTAAAGACGTCCCACGGGGCGTCTCTTATACTACTAAAATATATGATACTAATTATTGATGATGATGCCTCTGTACGTTCCTCGCTCTCGTTTTTATTGAAACGTGCAGATTATGATGTGGAAACAGTATCATCGCCCGATGCTGCGTTGGCGTTTGTGCGTAAAACCAAACCCCAATTAATGCTCATGGATATGAACTTCTCGCTTGCCACCAAAGGCGACGAAGGCCTGGAGTTGTTAGCCAAGATGGGCGTTTTATGCCCAGCAGTACCTGTTATTCTTATCACCGCTTGGGGCTCCATCGAATTGGCCGTAAAAGGTATGCAAGCAGGTGCCTTCGACTTTATTACTAAGCCTTGGGATAATCGTCAGCTACTGAAATCGGTGGCCACTGCACTAGATTTATCCTCAGAAAACAGGCAGATTACAATACCCGAAACCCGAAAAGAGCTGGACGAGAAATATAATTTTGGTGCTATCATTGGCCAATCGAAAGAGCTTATGAATGTGCTCTCTACGGTGGCTCGAATTGCCAATACCAATGCACCAGTGCTAATTACGGGCGAAAGTGGTACAGGAAAGGAGCTAATAGCCGAGGCTCTTCATTTGAATAGCAGCCGAAAGGCGCAGCAGTTTGTAAAAGTAAATCTTGGCGGCGTTTCGCAAAGCCTTTTCGAGAGTGAGATGTTTGGACATCGCAAGGGTGCCTTTACCGATGCTTATAGCGACAGGATTGGGCGATTTGAAATGGCCGACAAGGGAACAATTTTTCTTGATGAGATTGGCGAGCTAGATTTAGCGTGTCAGGTGAAGCTGCTACGCGTTTTGCAAGACCAAACATTCGAAGTGCTGGGCGACAGTCGCCCCCGTAAGGTGGATGTGCGCGTGGTGAGCGCTACCAATGCCAATTTGCCCGTTATGGTTCAGGAAAAAACGTTTAGAGAAGATTTGTTCTATCGCGTAAACCTTATTCAAATTCATCTTCCCGCTCTGCGCGAACGGAAAGAGGATATTCCATTGCTGGCTAACTTCTTTGCTCAAAAACAAACAGTTCAAAACCGATTACCCAAAGTGAAATTCACCTCCTCGGCGTTGCAGTTACTAGAGCAACTCCCATTCCTGGGTAATATTCGCGAATTAAAGAACCTGATTGACCGAACCATCCTGGTAAGTGGCAAAAGCCTGATTGACGCCAATGATATTCAGGCGCAAATTGAAACCGGTCAAGTAGTAAGTAACGATATTATCCCATCAGGATTAACTTTAGAAGAGATAGAAGCAAAATCTATTCGGCAGGCCATTGAGCAGCATAATGGCAATATGTCCAATGTTGCAAAATCGCTTGGTATTAGTCGGGGTGCACTTTACCGACGAATGGAAAAATATGGTATTTGATATGAAACTACGCGGATACTTCTATATTTTGGCCCTGTTACTATTGGCAGTTTTTGGTTTCGTGTTTTACGAAGGCATTCAAACTCTCTCGTGGAGAACCATCGCTGCAATCCTTCTTGTAATTGTTACCTTGGTTTACCTCATCGTATTTTATCAAAAAGTGGTACGTCCCTTACACAATATTGGTAGCGGTATGGATTTGCTGCGCGAGCAGGATTTCAGTTCACGCCTGCGAAAAGTTGGGCAATACGAGGCCGACAAAGTGGTTGCTATTTTTAATAAAATGATGGAGCAGCTAAAAAACGAGCGGTTGAGGCTTCGCGAGCAGAACCAGTTTTTAGATTTACTTATCCACGCATCGCCCATGGGCGTTATTGTTTTAGATTACGATAACCGGATAACGGAACTTAATCCGTCGGCTTTTAGGATTATGGGTATTGATGATTTTGATGCTGTGAAAGGGAAACAACTCTCGGAACTCAAGGATAAATTGCTAATTGATTTATCAACCATCCCCATGCACAAAACACGCACCCTAAGCCTGAACGATGGCACGGTGTATAAATGCACACTGGAGTCGTTTATCGACCGTGGTTTCCCACGCTCTTTCTATCTTATCGAAAGTTTAACCGATGAGGTTCGTCGTGCAGAAAAGAAAGCCTACGAAAAAGTTATTCGTATGATCTCGCATGAAGTAAACAACACCACAGCTGGCATTACTTCAACTTTAGATACCGTTCAGGAAGGGCTTAAAACTGTTGCTGATACCCACGATATGCGCGAAGCCATGCAGGTTTGCATTGATAGGTCATGCAGTATGAGTGAGTTTATTACCAACTTTGCCGATGTGGTAAAAATTCCCAAAGCGGTTCTTTCTCTTGTAAATCTGAATGAGCTCATTAAATCTATGACACGATTTATGGAGGTGATGTGCCTAAAAAGGAATATTAAGCTCACTTTTATTGCCGATGATGAGTTTCCCTTGCTTCAGCTAGATGCATCACTCTTTGAGCAAGTATTACTGAATATAATTAAAAACTCGGTCGAAAGCATTGAGAACAATGGGGAGATAACCATAACAACCAACGCTCAACGCCAAACACTCGAAATTGCAGATAATGGGAAAGGGATTAGCAAGGAGATTGAAAGTAAATTGTTCAACCCGTTCTTTTCGAGCAAACCAATGGGGCAGGGGCTAGGTTTGCTCTTTATTCGAGAGGTGCTTACACAGCACAATTGCAGTTTCTCGCTGCGCACCTATGAGGATGAGCTAACGAGGTTTGTGGTGAAGTTTGGAGGGTGATATTACCCGATCCATTCAAACAAATACTTTTCATCATATTCTAACTGGTATTTTTCAAGAAAACCCAGATACTCCTCTTTAAAGGTTCTTTTGTGATGATGCTGTTTTTGATTAAGGATGTAATTATAAATTTGCTCAATTTGTGAGTGAGCATAAGAAAACGCTCCGTATCCTTCCTGCCATGAAAATTTTCCTTTAATAAATTTCTTATTGTTTATCACTCTCGTCCGGTTAAAACATTGATTTATACTATAGATTCTTCGCTTCACTACGTTCCGCTCTGAATGACAGGCTGTTGGCTTTTGGGAAGGGGCTTGGTTGGCGGCTTTGCCGCCAACCAAGCCCCTTTCATCCACGTTTAGTCTAGATTCCTGTCATTCCGACCGTTGGGAGGAATCTATTTCTTTTTAACCGGAACCAATGATTTTTAATGATTAAACTAATTTAGTTTCTGCGAGGCATAACCTGATTTTTTTTCATTGGGTAGAAATATCAAATTACAACATTTTATCTTTTTGATGAAAATTTTCTTGAACTATTTCAATAATATCACCCCAAAGGGTTCAGCACTGCAACATAAGTCTATTCTAGAAAAACAACACCCCTTTGGGGTTTTGGTATTGACGGATTTGCTGTTTTGATGCCGCCATAGAAATTATTTTCAGAAAAAGTTATAAGGGCTGATATTATTATAACTCTATCCCCAACACCACTCTTTTTAAAACCCCAGAGGGGTGATATGAAAAACATACAAATAATTTCATCTCTATTATATTGAAACTTGTTAAAATGTGTTATTGCTAGAACTTCGCCTCTATGGAGATTCTTTTAATCTGCCCATTCAGGGCGTTGTTTTATGACTTTTGTGATTTTATCCCATAGCGTTGCCTTGGGCTGCATTAAATTGCCACTTCTTGGTGTAAACGCATTTGCAAAATTTATTCGGACTGAAAGCCCAATTGAATATAGTCTGAGGCAACGCTTCAGGTAGGCTTGTGTTAATTGGTTTTGCGCCCTGCAAGAGCATGTTAAAAATTTAATAGTATTTAGGCTTGGCGTATCCAAATGAACCTAGAGACCCTACAGCATAACTATATGTTTTTCGAATAAAAAAAGGCTCCCCTATATTTGGAAAGCCTCTTATATTGGAAGGAATGCTATTCTATATCAATCCAGCATTTTTAAGAAGAGTCTCCATTTCACTCTGGATAGTTTTGGCCTTAGCCTTTGCAGCATCGGCAAAGTGCATCGATTGGTCGCCGTACAAAATTCCTCTGGCCGAGTTTACGAGCAGTCCGCATTTTTTGTTCATACCATATTTGGCTACATCGGCTAAACTTCCGCCTTGTTCGCCTACACCAGGTATTAGCAAGAAATGATCGGGTACGATTTTTCTAACACTTTCAAGTTTTTCGGCACGCGTTGCGCCAACTACAAACATCATATTGTTTTCGTCGCCCCAGTGAATGGCTTTACCTAGCACTTCCTCATAAAGATACTTTTCTGATTCGGCATTTTTAACCATTTGAAAGTCGTCGAAACTACCGTTTGATGTTAGTGCCAAAACAATAACCCATTTCCCCTCGAAGGTTAGGAAAGGCTCAACCGTGTCGTGCCCCATGTATGGCGATAGGGTTATGGCATCAAAATCGAGATGGTTAAAAAAGGTGCGTGCGTACATTCGCGATGTGTTTGCAATGTCGCCTCTTTTGGCATCGGCAATGGTGAATATGTTTGGGTGGTTTGTTCTAATGTACTTAATCGTTTTTTGCAGACTGTTCCAGCCAGCAGCCCCGTGTAGTTCGTAAAATGCTAAGTTTGGCTTGTACGCTACGGCAAAATCGGATGTTGCATCAATAATAGCTTTGTTAAACTCAAATATTGGATCCTCTCTTGAAAGTAAAAATTCAGGGATTCTGTTTAAATCGGTATCGAGCCCAACGCAAAGAAAACTTTTTTTCAGGCGAATTTGCTCAAAGAGTTCCATACTATTCATAATGCAAACTTTTTGTTTTTAGTAAAATATTTAGGTGTCACATGATAACAAGCACAGCTATTATATTTCACTTAATTTTAAACGCTCGGCATTCTCGGCCACTTGTAACTTTTCTATAATTTCGTCTATTTCACCATCCATAATTGTCGAAAGGTTATATAGCGTAAGGTTAATTCTGTGATCGGTTACCCTGCCCTGCGAGTAGTTGTAGGTTCTAATTTTGGCCGAACGGTCGCCTGTTGAAACCATCGTTTTTCGTTTCGATGAAATTTCGTCAAGATATTTTTGGTATTCAAGGTTGTAAAGCCTTGTACGAAGTTCTACTAAAGCCTTGTCGAAGTTTTTGAGCTGCGATTTTTGATCCTGGCATTGAACCACAATTCCCGAGGGGACGTGAGTTAGCCTAATTGCCGAGTAGGTTGTGTTTACGCTTTGTCCACCTGGTCCCGAGGAGCAGTATGTGTCCTTGCGGATATCTTCCATCTTTAGGTCTACGTCAAATTCTTCCGCTTCGGGTAGTACTGCCACAGTTGCAGCCGATGTATGAACCCTACCTTGAGTCTCGGTTTGCGGTACACGCTGCACGCGATGCACACCCGATTCGTACTTTAAAACTCCGTAAACTCCATTGCCCGTAACACTTAGTACAATTTCCTTATACCCACCAATAGTGCCTTCTGAAAAATGCGAAACGCTATATTTCCAACCTCTAGACTCAATAAACTTGATGTACATACGGTACAAATCTCCTGCAAATATGCTAGCCTCATCGCCGCCTGTTCCGGCCCTAATTTCTAGAACTGCGTTCTTGTTGTCTTGCGGATCAGCTGGAACAAGCAAGAGTTTTATTTCGGTTTCAATCGTGTCTCTTTCGTCCTCCAACGAGTCAATCTCCATTTTTGCCATCTCTCGCATCTCCTCATCCTTTTCGGTTGATAGCATTAATTTTGAAGATTCTATGTTGTCCAAAATGTTTTTGTACTTGTCGTAAGCCTCAACAATAGGCTCTAAGTCCCTGTACTCCTTGTTTAGGCTAACGTATCTTTTCATATTAGCCATAACCGCAGGGTCGGTAATTTGCTGACCTATTTCCTCAAATTTTTGCCTAAGCCCTTCTAGCTTGGCTAGTATCGTATTATCCCTCATATTTTCATTGTAAATTACCACAAAGGTAAGGCATTTATTTTAATTTTTTTTATGCCAAGGAGTTGATTCGTGTGGTGTATTCGTTTTTTTTAGTGTCCACAAATCATAATTGAAAAACCACTTAATTTTTTGATGCAACTTTTTAGGAAAGTGTAACTGAATGCTACCGAATAGCAGCACTATTAATTAGTGCACTGGTATGGCTCAGCATTAATTATATTGTGGGATGCTTTATGCGCTACTCGTTAGGGCACTCCTTAACGTATATTTTTACCGTGTGAAATGAAATAATTCCGGCGGTGCCGTAAAATACAACGGTGTCAAAAAAGCCACGCTTGCTTACTTTTTCGTAGTTTTTCACCTTGATTTTTTTGTCAACCTTGCGTATAGGTATAAGTTCCCAGAAAAGTGCGACCTCTTTTTCCTTGGTTAGTAGTTTTTTGTCGCATTGAACCTCGTTATAGTTCCCCACTGCCGTTCTTTGAATTGTGCACGAGGTTGCTAATATTATGGTTGATATAATTATGAGGGTAACTTTTATTGCTTTCATACTGCTAAAAATTCTCAAGTTATTTAATTGCATATCAAGGTTTGTAAAAGTATGAAATATTGTCAATAGTTCAAGGTTTTAACTGAAAAACAAGCGAAACATAAAATAATATGGTTTAAATTCAGAACTGTTTCCTTCCCTTTAACTTAGTTGTGTTAGTTGTTAAACTTGAAAAATTAAGTGTGACAATAGCAAATTGCAGTGTTTTTTTAGAGAAAAGATCGAATAATAACTCAGGCAAACTAATTTAGGTTGAATTGCTTCCTCTTTGAAATCAGCTTTTAGCACAGGCTTTTTTTAGGGCGAATTCTCATTGTAACGGCAACAGCCCCCAAAGCAACATATTCCCTTTTTAAAACCCTATAAAATGTCAAAACCCCAAGCAGTTTTGCTTGGGGTTTTGTGGTGCCACCTGGAATTGAACCGGGGACACACGGATTTTCAGTCCGTTGCTCTACCAACTGAGCTATGGCACCAGTGTTTTGCGGTGGCAAAGGTAAATAAAAACATAATATCTGCAAATGTTTTGTGTTTTTTTATTTATAAAATTAATTATCATTCCAAGTAATCAGGACATTACAGTGTGTTTTTTTATTATTTCACTCCATTTGGCTTCTAAAACCCTTCTATTCGTTTTTCTCAATGTATTCTACGTTTTGGCACATTATTCTCTTTGGCATATCGTTGTAATTCACTACGTTTGCAGATTAAATTTTCAATATGATTTTTGAGAGCCACACCCTGAATAATGGTATTCGTGTTGTGCACGGGCGAACAAATTCGCCGGTAGCGTATGCCTGTATAATGATTAATGCTGGAACTCGCGATGAGCTGGAGGGAGAGCATGGCATAGCTCATTTTATTGAGCATGTACTGTTTAAAGGTACAAAAAAGAGGCGAGCTTATCACATTATGAGCCGTTTAGAGGATGTGGGCGGCGAATTAAACGCATATACCACCAAGGAGGAAACGGTTATTCACTCTACTTTTTTAAAGGAGGATTACCACCGAGCTGTTGAACTTATGTTCGATATAACTTTTCAATCTTCCTTTCCCGAAAAGGAGTTAGCTAAGGAGAAGATTGTTGTAATTGATGAGATAAACTCATACAAAGATTCGCCCTCAGAGCTAATTTTCGATGATTTCGAGGAGCTACTTTACCCAAATCATCCATTTGGGCGGAATATTTTGGGTTCAAAAAAAACTCTAAAACGTTTCACGCGTAACGATATCTTCAATTTTATAAATAGAGTATATAATACCGACCAAATGGTATTTTGCTCCATTGGCAATATCCCGTTTAACAGGGTTGTTAAGCTGGCCGACAGGTATTTTGGTACCGTTACAACTAATCATCGAACAGTTAATCGGCGAGCCATCGAGCCAACTTTGCCACTATATAAGGAGGTCGGAAAAAAAACTTTTCAACAGCATTGTATGGTAGGGTGCCGTTCCTACCATTTACATGATGATAATAGGATAGCCATGTTCTTGTTAAATAACGTGTTGGGCGGGCCTGGGCAGAATTCGAGACTAAATCTCTCAATGCGAGAGCGAAACGGCTTTGCCTACACCGTAGAGTCTTCGTATATGCCTTATTCGGATACGGGCGTGTTTAGTGTTTACTTCGGAAGTGATAAGGTGAATTTCTCCAAATCGTTGGATATTTTGTACGGAGAGCTTAGCCTGCTGCGTAATAAAAAAATGGGGGTTCAGCAGTTGATTAAAGCTAAAAGACAACTTATAGGTCAGCTGGCTATTGCATCTGAGAATAACGAGGCTTTAATGCTAAATGTGGCTCGAAGTCATATGTTTTACAATGCCGTTGAGGGATTTGATGAAGTTAATGCTAAGATTGAAAATATAACGGCCGACGAGTTACTCCGGGTAGCCAATGAGAATTTTTTATCAGAAAAACTATCAACTCTAATTTACACGTAGATGGAATCCGGATTGAATCTTTCTAACGATATGGAGGAGTATATACTTCAACATACCTCGCCCGAAGACAGTGTTCTTTACGAGTTAAATAGGCATACCCATCTGTCAAACCTTCAGGCTCGAATGCTAAGTGGTCCTATTCAAGGTAAATTCCTCGAAATGATTAGCCGAATGGTGCGCCCAGCACGTATACTCGAGATAGGCACATATACAGGTTACTCGGCAATCTGCCTCGCAAGGGGGCTGGCTCCAGGCGGGCATTTACACACAATTGAAATAAACGACGAGACTTGCGATACGGCTCAAGATTTTTTTCAGAAATCTGGCCTTGAAAACCAGATTACCTTACACATAGGCAGCGCACTTGATATTATTCCTAAACTTGATTTTGAGTTCGACCTTGTTCTTATTGATGGGGATAAACGACAATACCCTAAATACTTAGATCTTGTTTTGCCTAAACTCACCAAAAACGGGTATATAATTGCCGATAATGTACTTTGGGGGGGGAAAGTGCTTTTGCCCGAGCCCGATGATAGTTATACAAAAGGGGTGGTTGATTTTAATAGTATGGTGGCGCAGAATAGCTCACTTGAGCAGGTTTTACTCCCTTTGCGAGATGGCTTAATGCTCATCCGTAGAGTGTAAGAACCATTTTTACCTTCCTGATTTTGAACTTAATTGTGCAGCTATTGTTTTGTTATCTGTAAACAAACAAGGCGAAAATGTATAGTATAAAGCAACTTTCGGTTCTAGCTGGCATAAAACCACATACTATTAGGGTGTGGGAGAAAAGGTATAACCTATTTTCACCTAACCGAACCGATACCAATATCCGAAGATATTCCGAAGATGATTTGAAACTAGCCTTAAACGTGAAGGTGCTGTCGAGCATTGGATATAAAATTAGTCGCATTGCGGGTATGTCTCACGAGGAAAAGGTTTCAATAATTCTAAATGAGAATGTGCATGGAGGGCCACCACCCGTTCTGGAGAGCATACTGTTTGCTGTAATTAATATGGATAAAGAGGCTTTTCTGAGTAAGGTAACGTGGTTTATTCGTGAGCACAGTTTCGAATGGTTCTTCGAGAATATGGTTGTTCCGCTTCAGACGAGAATGGGCCTGCTATGGCAAGCAGGTGGGGTTAGTCCGGCTCAAGAGCATTTTGCATCAAATTTACTTCGCGATATAATTATTAACGAAACAGCAGACCTAAAACCTGTTCCAACCTCCCAGAACAAAATTATTTTTTATTTACCGGAAGGAGAACTGCATGAAATAGGACTGCTTTACTTTAATTACATAGCTCTACGTGAGGGGTATGGTACAATCTATTTAGGCCAAAGTGTTCCGTTAATCGATATGCTTGCCGTTGCACAGAAAAGCAATATTAATTTACTATTCACCTCCATTACCGTTTCAATGCCCGAAAATACCATAGAAAATCATTTCGAAAGCGCACTAAAAGCATTGCCTCAGGTAAAGATGTTTGCAACAGGTAGACAGATTCAGGAGCAGCCTCAAATGTTGCCAAAAGAGATAAATAAAATTTCAAGCGCAACACAATTTGTACACCTACTAAATCAGTAGTTTGCGGTTAATAATTTTTTCGACCCTTTTTTTGTAATATTTACCCCTTTTTTTAAACAATGCAACTGTAAAAATTGTCTATTCATCAAAATATAATTGTAATTATGTATTGGTATTAAAATAAAGCGTACATTTGCCCTTGTATTAATCAATTTATTGACAATCTAATTTTTAAGCATGAACATTTTTTGTGGAAGTCTTCCTTTTAGACTGCAAGAGTCTGAGCTAAAGGAGTTTTTTGAAGAGTACGGCGAAGTATCGGCTGCTAGAATTATCACCGATAAGTTCTCTGGAAGAAGTAAAGGTTTTGGGTTTATTGAAATGCCCGATGACGAACAAGCCCGTAAAGCTATTGAAGAACTCGATGGTGCTGAGGTTGACGGTCGTACAATCGTAGTAAACCAAGCTGAAGAAAAGAAAGAAAGAAGTGAAGGTGGCTTCAGAGGTGGAAACCAAAGAGGCGGCGGTGGCGGTGGCTACAATAAAGGTGGTGGCTCTAGTCGTGGAGGCGGAAGAGGATCAGATCGTAGATCTGACTACTAGTCTTTATTTTTTGTTCCTATTTTCAATTGTGTCTAATAAAATCTGAAAAGATTTTAAGCGTTAGTTTCAGAACGGTTTGTATTGTATCTCAGTAGCGCTTTATTTTAAGCGTATTAGAATATTAAAGGCCAACTTTGCATTAAGCAGAGTTGGCCTTTTTCTTTATACTATCTCTAGGTTGTTATGCTAAGGTTGTTTTAAATCATCAATCTTTTTTTTGGTATAGTATGTTAATATCTAAATAGGTATTAACTTTGCATCATCAATTAGAGACAAGAGCAAGATGCCTTACGGCCGGTGATCCAAATCACCACTTTTTTTTGAGCTAATTGAAACAAAAAGAGTCTTTTTGCGTTTTCATAGTGTAACACAACCTGATTTTCATTTAAAGGGTTTTAGTTGGTTTCAGGTTAGTTGCTTTTAGGTTAATTTTTTAGGGTGTGAAACCGGGTCTGAGGAGGCCCGGTTTCTTTTGTTGTGTGCCGTGCATGGCAATTATCTAGGTGGTGAAAGTCCACTATGGGGGTTTGTAATCACTAACCATTAGCTGAAGGCAAGGGTGTCCATCGTGAGGTGGAATCTGAAGGAAGCCGTAGG